>WLWI01000252.1_pt1 | contig 62684 bp, 55 predicted proteins | sample 6701501 | NCBI WGS metagenome assembly WLWI01 (sample SAMN12718690, study PRJNA515312) | sponge metagenome | isolation source: marine sponge | host: Mycale hentscheli | place: New Zealand: South Island, Marlborough, Capsize Point | collected 2014-11-01 | reverse complement strand
GTTATCGGCTCGAACAATCCCAACAGAAAAAAACCGCGTCGATGAAAACAACCTCCTCAACCAAACAAACCCCTTAATCCGGGCATTTTAATTGTCGCTATCCGGGAAAAATACTTGACGTTTATCACTTCCCTTATCTGCAAAGGAATAAAGTCGTAATGCTCCGCGTTATGGAGGGGCTGCATCGGGTTGGTTTTGACGGTGCGCTGTTGCCCGATCACGTGCCGGGCGGCGACAAGCAAGCAGCCTATACATTGGGGTATATGCGCGCCGTGCGCGAAAGAATCTGTGGAAAATGAAGATAGAGGCCCCAAATCCATGGATTCTGCCAATCTCGGGCTATCCACTTGAATCGGCACTAGCTATCTTACCCAGGGGAACATCCCATCGGCGCAGAGCATCCTAACGAGGGAATCCCAGGTTTTAGATCCGCTAGGTGATGGATACGGGCTCTTGGACGTTTTTTCAGGGACGGGAAATAGGTGAAATTCGCACGCCTCTTCGCTTTGCTGCTGCTCACCGGCTGCGCCGCCGGCTATTCGAGCTATATGGGGGGCAGTCTCAAGCGCCTGGAATCACGCGATTACGCCGAAGCCCTGGAAAAGCTGGAAAAACCCGACGGCAAGACCAATAAACTGCTCTACCGCCTGGAAAAAGGCCTCATCCTCCACTATCAGGGCGCCTACCAGGCCTCCAATATAGAATTTGAAAAGGCCGAGCGCCTCATCGACCGGCTCTACACCAAATCGGCCTCGCGCGAAGTGGCCGCCTTTTTGACCAACGACGCCATCCGCCCCTACAGCGGCGAGGAATTCGAGCGCGCCCTTATTCACTACTACCGGGCGATGAATTACCAATACCTGGGCCAGCCCCAGGAGGCGCTAGTCGAATGCCGCAAGGCCAATTTGCGTCTGGAGGATTACGCCCAGGCGGCCGAGTACAAACTGAGCTACAAAAACGACGCCTTCCTGCAGTATATGTCGGGCCTGTTTTTCGCCGCCGAGGGTGAGTGGAACGACGCCTATATTTCGTTTAAAGACGCCGAGAAGGGCTACCGTGCCTATCAAGAGGCCTTTGGCTTTGCACCGCCGCGGACGCTGGGCCAGGACCTGGCCCGCACCGCCCGCCGCTTGGGCTATGCCGACGAGCTGGTCGAGTACAGCCGCCGCTACGATCTGCGGGCGGACGATATCGACCCGTCAAAAGAGGGTGAAGTGATCGTCTTTATCGAAGACGGCTTTATTGCCCGCAAACGGCAAAACGAGATCCAGGTGCCCATCCTGGACAACGACAATCCCAAAAAGGTCTGGGACCTATCCGACCGCATGGTCGATCGCTACTACCGCTATCCCCACCGTCGCCACTACCGCGTCAAGGTCGATTACTGGCTCAAAGTGGCCCTGCCCTATTACGAACCGGTGCGTTCGCAGGTGAGTCGGGTGCGGCTGCGGGCTGGTGGACGCAGCAGCGAGGCGGTGCTGGTGGAAGACCTGGACGCCATTGCGGTGCAGAGTTTTGCCGAAAAGGAGAAGACCATCCTGCTGCGTACCTTTGCCCGGGGAGTGGCCAAATACGCGGCAACCCAGGTGGCCGAAGAGGAGAATGAGATCCTCGGCACGCTGGTGAATTGGCTGACGGCTTCGGTCGAGGCGGCCGATACTCGCAGCTGGTTGGCCCTGCCGGGGCGCATCCGCATGGCGCGCCTGGCCCTTCCTGCGGGAACGAGTGAGGTGGTCGTGGAGTTGTTTAATGGGGGGAATTTGCTCGAAGCCCAATCCTTTCCCGCCGTGGAGGTGGCGGCGGACCGGCCTGTATTCCTAAATTATCGGAGCTATCGCTAGGGGAAGACCTATGCACTGGAAACTATATCTGTCGAGTCTGGCCGTCCTTTTGGCCGCCGCCTATCCGCTGGCGGCCCAGAAGGCGACGCCGGCCGGCCCCGCCGGCGGGGCCGCCAATGTCCTGGAAGAAGGGCACGTCTTCAATATTATTGATTGGGACGGCGGCAACCTGCCCCAGCTCTACGAGCGCTCGGACCAATTGCCCTTGAAGATGGCCGATGTGGCCAAGCTGGTCGACAACGGTTTTAGCACCGAGGCCATCGTCAAAATGATCCAGGAGCGCCGCTGCCAGTGCGACGCTTCGGTCGATGGGCTGGTGGCCCTCAAAAAAGCGGGGGCCGCCGAGGCGGTGATCCAGGCTGTATCGCTGCATGCCCTGCCGCCCAACCGCCAGCTCAATCTGATTGTCACGATGGATTTTGAAGGGCTGGGCGGCCAGGACGAGGTGTCGACCCAAGCGCGCAAAGGCTATCTCTACCTGATTATCCCCGACGGCGACCGCGAACGCGTCTTTATGGGCAATTTACAGACTATTCTGGCCGGCCGCTGGCAGCGGGACGGTATGGTCGACAATACCGATCTATTATTGCCCAAAAAGGTGCGACGCATCGTTTTTTCGGCTGAGGTGCCGCTCAAGACCTACGGTCCCCGCACGGCCCTGGTATTTACCTCGACCAAGCCCGATATTTACACCTCGGCCGATATCCCGCCGGCCGACCGGGCCGGAGTGCAGGAATACCCCTTCGACTATCCGGAGAGTTCCCTGCAGCGGCAGTGCACCCTGCAGGTTCTCCACCGGCAGGACGCCTTGCTGGCGGACAAATGGCATTTGCAACGCGCCCATTTCCAGTGTGAATGGGACTAGAAAGGAGCTAGTACAATGCGGTACCTCTTTCTCGGCACCCTCGCCCTGGCCTGGACGCTGAGTGGTTGCGCCGGCCCGCGGGAGTTTACCCGGGGCCAGTACGGCGATCCCAGTGAGATCGCCATGCTCGACGACAAGTGGAACCAGAACGATATGCAGCTGGTGGCCAAAAAGATGATCGGCTCCATGGAAGTCTGGCTCGACAAACAGGAAATGGCCGACAAGCCCATCATTATTCTGGAGACGCCGAAAAATCGCACCAGCGAACATATCGACATGAGTTCGCTCTACGACCACGTCAAAACAGCGTTAATCCAGAGCGGCCGCTTTTCCTTTCTCGACAAGGCCGCCCGCGGCGAAATCGCCGGTGAGTACGAATACCAGGGTTCGGGCTATGTCGACCCCAACCAGGCCAAGGGGCCGGGTCAGCAGAAAGCGGCCGAATACTTGATGGGCGGTGTCGTCACATCGACCGTACAGCAGGTGGGGTCCAATAAGCTGGTCTACTACAAAGCCACCTTTGAGCTAACCGATATCCTGACCACCGAGATTATCTGGACCGACCAGAAGGAAATTCGCAAAGACTTTAAGAAAAAGAGCGTCGGGCTCTAAGAGAGGATGACTTTTATGCATCGCTGGATATGGTTGGTGGCAGGCGCGCTGCTAACGCTGGGTACGGCGGGCTGGGCGGCCGAGCCGGAATCCGGCCGCACCGACGGGCCCGAAGGCAGCGAGATTGGCACCGGCGGATATACGTCCTATCGCAGTCTGGGTCAATTCTACGTCGAGGGCTTTTTCGGCTCGGCCTCCGTCGAGATAGAGCCACCTGGGACGGGCGGCAAAGAAATTTCCAATACCGATTTGCTGGCCGGCCTCAGTCTCGGCTATATGGTCGAGGATTGGCTCGCTGTCCAGGTAGGCTACGCCCAGATAGACGCGGACGACAAGATTGGCCTGTATTCTATTGGTATGCGCAACTCGGTCAATACCGAACCCTTTAGCTATTTCTTTTCGTTCGACGCCGAGATCTTCTCGCCCGACAGCGGCGATAGCCATTTTGGCCTGGTGCCGGGGGTGGGCGCCGACTTGGTGCTGCACGAAAATATCCAGCTGGGAGTGCGGGCGCAGCGCGATTTTATTTTTTCCGACGATAATATTACCGCTACCCGCTTCTCCGCCCGGTTGCAATTTAAATTCTGATACCCATATAAAGCACTGATGTCCTACTGTTGGCGCGTCGTTCCCCGGGAGGACGTGAAACATCTGGACCACTGAAGTCAATCTGGTAGAGCAAAAAAAAAGACCACAAAAAACCCCGCTGTCGCCGGAGTGCGACAGCGGGGTTTTTGTTGGCCAAACGACCCGGCCAGTTAATTCAGGCGCCGACCAGATCGAGGAAATATCGATGCACGGTCAGGTCGCCGGTGAGTTCGGGGTGGAACGAAGCCACCAGTACAGACCCTTGGCGGGCCATGACGCAATCGTCGTTGCAGGTGGCCAGCGATTCGACCCCCGGACCCATAGCGCGCAGACGTGGGGCGCGGATGAAGACCATGGGCAGTTCTAGGGCGTGGGGGCCGCCGGTAAAGGTGCCCACCCCCTCAAAGCTGTCGATCTGGCGGCCGTAGCTATTGCGTTCGACCGTGACGTCGATGAGGCCAAGGGATTTCTGCGCTGGGTTAAGTACCTGGCCGGCCAGCAAAATCATGCCGGCGCAGGTACCCAGAATGGGTTTGCCGGCGCCGGCAAAGGCTTGCAGAGGCTCCCAGAAGCTGTAGGCGTCCATCAGCTTGATTAGCGTGGTGCTCTCGCCCCCCGGCATAATCAGGCCGTGGACCTGGTCGAGTTGGTCGGGCTTTTTGACGACTTGGGCCGGGGCGCCGGCCCGCTCCAACATGCGGATATGGGCCTGGTAATCGCCCTGCAGGCCCAGTACCCCTACAGTCCTACATTCCACGGTTCTGCAGCAGCTGCCCCTCTTCCAGGGTATTGATATCGATGCCCACCATGGCCTCGCCCAAATTCTCGGAGACGCGGATGAGGACCTCGGGGTCCTCGTAGTGGGTGGTGGCCTCGACGATGGCCTTGGCCCGCACTTCGGGGTCACCCGACTTAAAGATGCCCGAGCCGACGAATACCGCCTCGGCGCCCAGCTGCATCATCAGCGAGGCGTCGGCCGGGGTGGCCACTCCGCCGGCGGCGAAATTGGGCACGGGCAGACTGCCCGATTCGGCCACCATGCGCACCAGTTCGTAGGGGGCGCCCAGGTCCTTGGCCGCGGCCATTAGTTGTTCGGGACGCAACGAGGTAAGGCGGCGCATCTCGTCGGTGACAGAGCGCATATGGCGCACCGCCTCGACGATATTGCCCGAACCGGCCTCGCCCTTGGTGCGGATCATGGCCGCCCCTTCGCCAATGCGGCGCAGGGCCTCGCCCAGATTGCGGCAGCCGCAGACGAAAGGCACGTCAAAGGCGTGTTTGTCGATGTGGTAAATTTCGTCGGCCGGCGTCAAGACTTCGCTCTCGTCGACGTAATCCACGCCCAAAGCCTGCAGCATTTGGGCCTCGGCGAAATGGCCGATGCGGACCTTGGCCATAACCGGGATGCTCGCCGATTCCATGATCTCGCGCAGTTTCTCAATGCTGGACATGCGCGACACGCCGCCTTCTTTGCGAATATCGGCTGGCACCCGTTCCAGGGCCATTACCGCCACGGCGCCGGCGTCCTCGGCGATCTTGGCCTGGTCGGCGGTGACCACGTCCATGATGACGCCGCCTTTGAGCATTTCGGCCAGGCCGGTTTTAAGTTTGAGGGTAGCTGTCTGGGCGTTGTGGCCGTTGCTCTGATCACTCATGGGGGAACCTGCTTGGGGGAATGGGAATGCGGGCTGCAAAAATTGTACGGCAGCCGTATGGAATAGTATGCTTAGCAACAAGAACATACTATAGTAATCCCTGCGGCGCAAAGGACAGTTGTGGATTTTTTGCGGGGACAGCGGCCGGTATATTGGCCTGTGCCCCGATGGCCTCGAAACCTGGTTTAGGGCCGTTGCCGGTGGCCTCGTAAGGCGCCCCATAATTGCAAGCACAGTTGCCAGGCCAACAGGCGCAGAGCCAGCAGGTAGACTGCCAGGCCAACGGCGATACCGCCGACCAGAGACCACAGCGGCGTTGCGGCGGCGAGTCCTTGCTCGGCCAGCAGCAATGCCGCCAATACCGCGAGGGTGACCAGGAAGGGCCGCACCAGGGCGCCAAAATAGGTTGCAAAGCGCATGCCGACCAGGCGGTTGACCAGGTATTGCGACACCGGCAGGAACAGCAGCGGGGCCAGGGCCAGCACCGCGGCCACGCCGGTGGTGCCGTACTGCATGCCCCAGTAGACGCCCGGGAACAGTACCGCCAGATTGACCAGGGTCCAGCGAAAGGACCAGTGGGCCTTGCCCTTGGCCATGTACAGGGTACCGACGACCGTGCCGACGGCCTTGACCATACCGGCCAGGCAGAGCAGGCGGAAGGCGGGTAGCGCGGCGAGCAAATCCGGGTGGGTGAGGCGGGCGATATCGGCGGCGAAGACCGCGGCTCCGGCCAGGGCGGGCCAGGCCAACAGGGCGACCATCTGCACCGCTTTGAGATAACCCCGCTGCAACAGTTGGTTGTCATCCTGGATACTGGCCATGGCCGGGAAACCGACACGAGCAATGGTGAGGGCGGCCCGCCCCAGCGGTACCATTGTAAAGCGATAGGCGAAGGTGAACCCCCCCAAGGCGGCCAGATCCCCCACGCCCAACAGAATGAAGGCATAGGCCAAATTGCTGTTGAGGTGATTTACTGCGTTGGCCCCGGTGGTATTGAGGCCAAAGCCCAACAGGCGCTTGAGGGCGGAGAAGGTGAAAGAGAGTTGTGGCCGCCAGCGGGCCGCCCACCACAAACTGGCCAGCAGCGCCAATTCCCTGGCCAGGGCGCTGGCCACCACGCTCCACAAACCAAAACCGGCCAGTAGGGCCAAGCCGGCCCCCAGGGCGCCGCCCAGCGAGGAGACCAGCTCTGCCAGGGAGAAGGCCTTGAAGCGCAGGGCGCGCTGCAGGAGCCCTCGCATGAGGCCCGAAACCGAAGCGAAGAGGACCATGGGGGCCAGCAATACCAGCAGCCGGGCCAATTCGTCACGGCCGAATTTTTCGGGGTCGGTGGCAAAACGGGCGATGGGTTCGGCGGCCAGCACCAGGAGGGCGGTAAGGCAGATGCCAACGGCGAGATTGGCCCAGAAGGCCGAGGAGAAATGGCGCTCGTCGGCGGCGCGAAAATGGACCAGGGCCGCGCCCATGCCCATATCGGCCAGCAGTTGGCACAAGGTCACCAGCATTAGGGCGGCCTGAAAGGCGCCCATGGCCTCGACACCGAGGACCTTGAAAAAAAACCACGTCACCACCAGCTGTAAAGCGATGGAGCCGCCGGTCCACAAAATTCCGTGGGTGGCGCGGGTGGAAAGGTCCTGTCCCTGGTCGCTCAAGCTCTTTTAGGGACGGGCGGGTCGGAAGGGGCGGTCCGCATCAATCAAGGCCCAGGCAGGTGCGCAGAAAAGTCAGGTTGCGCTGCGAATTGGCCTCCAAAGCGTCGAGGCCGTCTCGTTCCTGACCGTCCTTGAGATGGGTTTCCACCACGACAAAGCCGTCGTAGCCGTCGGCCTGCAGGGCGGTCAATTGGCCGGGCCAGTTGACGGTGCCCTGTTCGGCCAGGGACCAGTTGCCGGTGGCCGGGTCAAAATTTTTCAGGTGCACGTGCTGCACCAGGTCTTTGAGGCTATCGTATTCGTCTGGATAAGGGCAGGTCGCCCCCGCCCGCGCCGAATTGCCCGGGTCCCAGCACAGCCCCAAGTGGTCGGCTCCGAGCTGACGGATAAGGGAGGCCGCTTCGGTGCCGGTGGCGCCCCAGCACACCGCTTCGTTTTCCAGCACCAGGCGGCAGCCGTGGGCGCGGGTGGTGGCGGCCATTTGGCCCACCAGGTCGACCACTTGGTCGGGCACCGGGCCGCCTTCGGGGGCGCGTTGGAAAGCGAAACAAGAGACCAGATCGGTGCCCCAGCGCTGGGCCCATTCGCAGGCGCGGGGCAGCCCTTCGGCCAGGGCCCGGGGGACGCTTGGGTCGTCGCAGGGGCCTTTGCAGAAACCGGGCGATACCCCGGACACGGCCAGACCGGCATCCTGGACCTGGGCCCCGAAACTGGCCAATCCGGCGTCGCTGGGCTGGGGGAAGCGCCCTCCGAGCAAAGAGCGGATTTCGACGTGGGACACGCCCCACTCGGCGGCCAGACGCAGGGCACGCTGGGGATCGGCGCGATTGATTTCGTCGGTGAAAATAGCTAGGCGCATAGGCTGTTCAATCCCTGTCGGTTTGAAGCGGTATTATCTTATTGGGTCAAAGGTGAAAATAGGCTCTTTGGCAACTGTCCGCCAAACGCCGTTTTCATTCTAATAGGCTATTTCGTATTGTTAAAAACCGTTCACTGCCCTCCCAACGTCAGGCTTGTCCTATGCGCTTTCTCGCCCCGCTGTGCATTGCCCTGGCCATCGCCCTGCCCCTGCAGGCGCAGCTGGCTTTAAAGGGGTCGTTTTTCATCAACAACCAGAAAGATCTCGATACGCTGGCCCAGGCCGGGGGCGAGTCGTTCCGGATCACTGGCTCGCTCTGGATTAAGGGCACTATCCTAGAAAATCTGCAAGGTCTGGAAGGGTTGAAGCGGGTGGGCTGGGGTCTGTACATTCAGGAGAACCGGGCCCTCAAAAATTTGCAGGGCCTGGAAAATCTCAGCAAAATCGGTGGCCAGTTGCACGTTGAGGAAAATCCGGCGTTGCGCGATTTGACCGGGCTCGAACAAGTGCAGCGCGTCGGCGGCGATTTGACCCTGCAGGCCAACGCCCGCCTGGAACAGGTGGACGCGCTGGCGCGCCTGGCCCATATCGAAGGCCGCTTGAGCTTGTCGAACAACACCCGTCTGTTCCATATAGACGGCCTGGCCGCCCTGGAAGTGATCACCGGCAATCTGACTATCGGTGGTTGGAGCGGCGGCAATCCGTCGCTGTTGCGCCTGGACGGCCTTAAAGGATTGAAACAGGTGGGCGAGCGGGTCTATATCACCAATAATCTCGCCCTCACCGATAGCGCCGCCCAGGTTTTGGTGGATCATTTGCAGAAACGAGAATACGCCGGTATGCTGGTGGTGCGTGACAATGCCGCTCCGGTGGAGGCGACCGAGCCCTAGAGCCTGTCGCCGCCTGTGGGCGGCCCGACGGGCCTTTGCACAAGTGTCGATAGAACAACAGATTCGGCGATTGCTAAGGCCAAATCTCGCCTACATATTGCCCAGGCCTCCCGAGCGCCAGCGCCGGGCAAATACCTGCTGTAAAAAAATTTCCACTGTTAAATAACGACCCAACGGCACCGTCTGGTCGTGACCGGCCAGGTGGACTTCCCAGGCCGTCTGGACCTGTTGCCGGTCGATATAGTCCGGATACAGCGCTTCCCGACCCAACAGACAGGCCGCTACCCAATCCCGGGCCGGCGATTGGCGCAACCAGGCCGCGTAATCGAGGCCCGTCGTCGCCGTCGACTGGCCCAGCAAGCGGCGGCTGCCACGCAGCAAACGACCCGTCCACGCCGGCCAGGTCAGTGGGACACCCGTGGTGGCCCAGGGGATCGTACGGTAAAAACGGGGAAAGGCCTGCAGCAGCATGCGGCGATAGAGCTGGTTGCCCTTTTTGAGGGTTGTGGGCACAGCGAAGAGCTTTTCCTGGAAGGCGTTGTCGAGAAAAGGCAAGCGGTATTCCAGGCCTTTGAAGGTGCCCATCAGCGGTCCGTATACGGTAAAGGAACGCATGCGGTGGTCGATATAAAAGGCGTGGGCCGACCCTGCCCGGGCGAATTGGGCCTTGAGGCGTTGGTGCACTTGGGGCCAATGCGCCACCTCCAGGCCCAGCCGATTTTGCAGGTGGGCATCGAATTCCGCTGCGGCAAATAGGTGGCCGCCGCCGGCCAACCCGTCGCCGCCGGCGCCGTTGAGGGCGATGCTGAAATAGCCTTTGAGCGGCGAGAAAGTCTCCACCCCGTGCATATGCAGGATATCAAGCATGCCGTCGGTATGCCACACCGCGTCCAATCGAGGCGCCAGCCAATCGGTCGCTTGCAGCTCTAGTAGGTGGTGGCGGGCCCCCTTGCGGCGGGCGGCGCGGGCGGCCAGGCGCGCATCAGGGCTATCGGGCCGCCCAAAGGTAGCGGTCACCGGTGGATGGGGGGCCGCCGCCAGAATGGCGCGCGAATCGAGGCCGCCACTCAAGACCAGGCCCACCCGCTGGTCACCCTGGCAGCGGCGCGCCACGGCGGCGGTAAAAAGCTCGCCTAGTTCGGCGGCCAGGTCGCCCTGACTGGGGCGGCCCGACAGCGGCGGCACCTGGTCCCAGGACCAGTAGGGCGTAAAGTGGTGGGTATGGGCTTGCAGATCCCAGCTGAGGCGGGTGGCGGCGGGCAGTCGTTGGATGCCTTCGAACCAGGTGCGGTCGCCGTCGAGATAGCCCACCGCCAGGAAGGATTCCAGCGCCTGGCGGTCGAGACGAGGAACAAAATCGGGCAGGGCGAGCAGGGCCTTCAGCTCCGAGGCCCAGGCCAGGCGGCCCCGGTGTTGGGTCCAGTAGAGGGGGCGCAGGCCGTAGCGATTGTTTATTAGATGTAGCTGATGGGTGGTGGGGTCGTACAGAACGGCTGTGTAGAGACCGTCGAGCTGGACCAGAGCATGGTCGCCGTCGCGCCGATGGAGATAGAGCAACGCCTCGGCATCGCTGCTGGCCTGCGGGGCGACTTCGGCGCGGTTGTATAATTCGCCGTCGAGCCACAGGTAGCGGCCCGCCCGGGCGCAGGGCTGCAATTGGGGTTGCAACAGGTCGGTGTGGCAGCGGGTGGCGGCAACGGTCCCGTCGGCGAACAGTTCGTCATGGCGGGTGGCGGTATGGCCGAGCAAATCGCGCATGGCCGTCAGAGCGGCGCGATCGGTTGTCGGCGCCCCTTCCCGGGAGACGAAACCGGCTAGCCCTGGCATGGGTACTGGCGGACCGTTGTTTTATGGGGCGGCATAGCGTCCGCCCATGCGGTGGGTCTGCAGGCCATAGACCAATACGTTGATGAACAGGTTATTGGAAGGGCAGGCGCATTTACTGTGAAAGGGCGGCGGGTTTTCCACCGCGATCAGACGCCCGTCCAGTTGCAGTCCGGCCAGGGGCCCGACGGGCGGACAGGGGCAGACGCAGCAGGGCGCCGGACACATGGGCGGGGGTGGACAGCAGCCGCAACTGCTCGGCGAGTATTGGCCGATGTCGAAATGGGCTTTGAACAGCGGATGCTCCAGGCCCACCGTTATCTGCTCCACAGCCTCCCCCTCCTGCGCCGCCAGGGCCTGGTGTAAAAAGTCCAGCTGGCCCCTGCCCATTACCGCATAGCCGCCGTCGAGCAGATGGCGCGCCAGGGTCTGGGTTGACTCGATATCTATATAAGGCAGATAGAGCACCGGGTGGGCCTGCAACTCCGAGGCGTGCAGCAGGTGTCGCTGCGGGAAATTGGCGAAGCGGTGGATGGGATCGACCGGCCGTTGCGGCACCTCATCCCCCAGGGGTTCCCTTTGGGGTTCTCTCTGGGGTTTCAACTGGGGTTCTCCCTGGAGTTCTCTCTGGAGTTCTCTCTCGAGTTCTCTCTGGGGCTCCCGCAGCGGTCCTGCGCCCCGGCCGAGGCGGTATTCGACAAAGGTGAATTCCACCGGCACTTCGCCGGGCAGTTTAAAGCCGCGTTCGATAAGCGTTTGCGCCCGGCGCAGGGCGCTGGCCGGATTGAATCGGCCCCCGGCGCTATATAGCGGCAAGTGGACGTAGGCCCGTTTGAGGCGCCCGGTCGAATCGTCGATGACGACCACGGTGCGCTGGCGCCGCATAGCGTCCAGTTCCACCGGGTCGGCCGGCGGCAGCCCAGACCGTTCGACGGCGGGGGAGATATTGACCAGATCGACGGCGTCCAAGCCCTCGCTCAGGGAATCGGGCAGCACGGTGCGGCCCTTGTCGTCTTCGCCTTCGACCAGCGTCCCGTCCTCGACTAGATGGCGGCGTTGCACCTCGTCGCCGAGGCTGTCGTAGAGCGCGATCTGGGGCGCCTCCACGTCGGTAATGGGGGCGGCCACCTCGCGGCGCAATTGTTCGAGCAACTCGCGGGCCACCGGCACCGGCGGGGTCGGTACAAAGCGCTCGATTTCGGGCTCGAAGCGCGGTCGAAAGCGGATCTTGACGGACCGGCCGACCTCGGGGGGCACTAGAGTTCCGGCCAGCCATATCGCCAGGATATGGAGGACGAGAGAGGCCGCCAGGGCGGCGGCGATGCGGCGCTGAGTCGGGGTCGCTCGCATGGGCTAATGAGGTCCGGCGCTAGAAATCCTCGGTGGCAAAATCGGCTTTCTCTGGCATTTGTTGGCTACTAACTAAGACGCTCGCCCGGAGGTTGGGATAGGCTGGTCTATTTTGGCCTGGAGGTCAATCGACCAAGATACAGACCGTTTCCAAGGCTCGAACCGTTTGGAAAAGGAAGGGTAGAGCAGACCATGTACCTTCTTTTTATCTGCGTCCACGAAGGGTCTGAGGGGGGTCGGCCGGCGGCGGTATGTGGGGGCCTGGGGCGGGGAAGCTGAAGGCCGGGCGGGCGGCGCAGCCGAGCGGCGGGGGGCAGGCCGCAAGCGGGCATCACATACCGCCAGAGGCCGGCCCCCCTCAGACCCGTCCTTAGCCGCCACCCCGTCACAATCCAACCCTCACCGCTCGACCTGCACCCGCGCTCGACTCACCCGCCCAGCCTTGCCAAAAATATTGACCGTGCGCACCGCCAATTCGTTGGGTCCCGAGCGCAATTCCCAGGTCAACGGCGCCTCGGCCCGTTGCCACGGACCGCCGTCGATCTGGATCAGGTAGTGGTCAAAATTGGGCGTCACCGTTTCCAGACAGACCTGCAACGTCCCTTTTGCAGCGGTGGCTTGCGGGTAAATTCGGGTCTGGTTCACCGACCAGTAAAAATCGGCTGTCCGGGTGGTCTGCAGCGAGTACTCGGCGTATTTGGGGTCGATGGCGTCGGACCACCACAAATAGCCGTCCCAGTGGTACTGGCCGGCGCCGTGGCGCAATTCGGCCGGCTCGGCAAAAATCAAGTGGTCGTTGCGCGGCGGAATGCCAAAGCGGCAAAAGGTCTCCACATACTGGGTCATGGGTTCAATTTTACCCAGTGGCAGCTTATTGGCCTTTAGTTTGTCGGTCTGGCCGCTGTTGAGCACCTGGTGCAATTCCAGCGCGTTGACCGGTACCCCGTCGACTTCGTAGGTGGCGTCGAATTCGCGCGAGGGGCCGGCGTCCTCTAAAATCCACTTCTGCAATTCTTCGGACCAGACTTCGGCCAGGCAGTGGTGATCGATGACGACCACCCGGGCGACATAGCCCAGGGCCGAAGCACAGCCGGCGAACATGGCCCCGTAGTGGGTGCACATGCCGTAGCCCCAATTGCCCTTGGTCGTCTCGAGAATCTCCAGCGGGTCCCACGGCGGTGTATAGGGGTATTTATCCGATTGCCAGCCCAGCCACTGACTGTGGATCCAGTCGCGCAACAGAGCGAATTTTTCCAGCTCGGTCTGGCCGGGGGCAATGACGTCTTCGAGACGGTATTGTTTGAGCAGGCGGGTCGTGCGGGGATGCGGGCTTAAATAGGTGAAGTCATAGGAGGAACGGACAATTTCGGGCTGATCCAATTCGACCAGCTCAATCCCGGCCAGCGTTTTGTCGCGGGTTTTGAGATCGGCTTCGAGAGTCACTTTTTTCAGTGCTGGCGTCTTGTCGGCTGTGGCCGTGATCAAGGTGGCGCGCCACTGGACAAAGCGGCCGGGTCGACTCAGCGCGGTGCGTTTCTGCCAGGTGGTCCAATGGCGCGGATCAAAGGCGGGGGTGGCGCCCGAGCGCAGTTCGAATTGAATGCGCGTGCCTGCGGGTGCGGTCTGCTGGGGGGTGAGGCGGACGTTTTTTAGCGACAATTCCGGGGCGAGAATCCCGCTTCCCTCTGGATCGGCCAGGTCGATCACCGGCGAGGTCAATTGTCCGCTTGGGGCGTAGCCTTTGAGTCGTAATCGGACCAGGTATTCGCCGCTGATATCGGCCTTTGCTCCCAGGGCGTCCAGGTGCCAGGTCTTGCCCTGGTCGAAACTGCGGAAGCTGTTGCCGTCCGGGCCCGGATCGATATGCAGTACGCCGCAGTGGGAAAAGACAAATTCGTTGCGCCCGTCTTTTAAATGCTTGGCCGCAATGCGCAGGCGGTCCCAGCCACCGGTGAGCATACGCTGGCGGTTTTGGCGATGCGACAGCCGCTGGCCGTTGACCAGCACCCGCATGGGCTTGTCCTGGGTGCTGCGGTCGGCGTTGACGTAGAACAGCAATTCAGCGCTTTTGACCTTGGCCGAGGGGATATCGAAAATCACCTTGGACCATATTTGCTCGGTCAACTCCTCGGCGATATCGCCCTCCACCCCCGTTTCGTTGGTCAGGTGCAGGGTGGGTGAAAGGCGGGCCTGCTTGGTGGTCTGGGCATCAATGAAGCGGTCGCGGCTATAGCTGCGGAAATCGTCGATGACAAAACGGGTCATAGGTCGAATCTCTCTAAGGTGGGCAGGGTCTAACGCGGGGCGGGATCGGTAGACCAGTTAGGTGAGGAGTGGGCATAATTGGGGTGGCTCGCCGGTGGACGGCTGAGCGAGGGCGACGAGGCTGACGCTCATTCTCGCGCTGCGCGCTCCGAGGCCACTGCGCCCGGCCCGCTGCGCGGGCACCCCGGGCTTGTGGAATCCGCTTTCAGCCTCGTCGCCCTCGATCAGCCTTAGCACAAGTCTCGGTAGAACAACAAATTAGATGAATTGCTAATTATGACCACCCCTCAGTTAGATCAACCGCATTGAGTCTGGGGATGCCCCTAATGTAGAAGTTGACAAGAGACCCATCAACTAATATTCAGTACGGAAAAAACGGGAGATAATTTATGACCGTCGATACCGTCCTCTACAACGGCGCCGTCTATACCATGGATCCGGCCCAACCCCGCGCCACAGCCTTGGCCTTGCAGGGCAATCGCATTGTTGCCGTGGGTGATGATGAGAGCATGCGCCCATTGCTTGCCAGCGGCGGTTGCGCCGTCGACCTCAAAGGATGCTGCGTGATCCCCGGTCTCATCGACGCGCACCTCCACTTTGAAGGCTTTTCGCTGCAACTCGACCGTCTAGACGCCGAGGCGCCCACCTGCAATGCGGTGCTGGAGCGGGTGGCCCGGCGCCTGGCAGAGAAACCGGACGAGTCCTGGATTCGCGGCCACGGCTGGAACCACAACGCCTGGGGGGGCGACTTTCCCAGCGCCGCCCTGCTCGACCGGGTGGCCCCCAAGCGGCCGGTATTTCTCAGCGCCAAAAGCGGCCATGCCGGTTGGGCAAATTCTGTGGCTTTGCAGCGGGCCGGTATAAATCGCGACACCCCCGATCCGCCCGGTGGCGCCCTGGTCCGCGACGGGGGCGGTGAGCCCACCGGCATTTTGCTGGAAACGGCGATGGATCTGGTCAGGGGTATTATGCCCCAACCCACCGTCGACCAAGTGCTACAGGCCCTGCGCACCGGAGTGCAACAGGCGCAGCGGCTGGGCCTGACCGGTGTCCACGACTTGGACGGCAGCCGTGCCTTTGCCGCCTGGCAGCGGCTGCGCCAGGAGGGCGGTACCGGCCTCAGGGTATGCAAGAGCCTCCCCGCCGCCTATCTCGACCAGGCCCTCGATTTGGGGCTGCGCTCGGGGCTGGGCGATGGTTGGCTGCGGCTTGGGGGAATTAAAATTTTCGCCGATGGCGCCCTGGGACCGCGCACCGCCTGGATGCTGGCCCCCTACGAGGACGAGCCCGACAATTGCGGCATGTCCCTGCTGGCCGAGGGCGAATTGCTCGATCTGGTGCAGCGGGCCAGCCGCGGCGGCCTGGCTTCCTTTGTGCACGCTATTGGCGATAGGGCCTGCCGCCAGGTGATCGACGTGCTGGCCCAGGTGCGGGCCGAGGAGGCGCAGCGCCCGGGGCACTATCTGCGCCACCGTATTGAGCATGTGCAGACCCTCGATCCAGCTGATTGGGGCCGTTTGGCCGAGCACGATCTGGTCGCCTCCATGCAGCCCATCCACGCCACCAGCGATATGGAGATGGCCGACCGCCTGTGGGGGGCCAGGGGGCGCGGCACCTACGCTTTCCAAACCTTGCTGGAGCGGGGCACGGTATTGGCGTTTGGCTCGGATACACCGGTAGAGCCGATCTCCCCGCTGATCGGCATCCACGCCGCCGTGACCCGGCGCCGGGCCGATGGCCGGCCGGGGCCCGACGGTTGGTACCCCGACCAGCGGCTCAGCGTTGAGGACGCGATGCGCGGCTATACGGCGGGGGCCGCCTGGGCTTCGGGCGAAGAGGGCGACAAGGGCTCGCTGACGGCGGGCAAATGGGCCGATCTGGTGGTGCTGGAGGAAGATATCTTCTGCGTGTCGCCCATGGATATCGCCGCTGTTGCAGTGGCGGCGACCATGGTAGACGGTCGCTTTGTCTTTGCCGCATCAGGTTTTGATACGGGCCAGTAACTCCTCTGTATAGTGTCGGGCGGCGCTGGCGGCGGCCAAGGGCTGGTCCCAATCAACTTCTTCCAATTCGATCACCAGATAGCCCTGGTAGCCGGCCTCGTGGAGCAGGCGCAGCAGCGGCTCAAAGGGCAGGTCTCCCTGGCCAAATGGCACGGGCTTGCCGCCTTGCTGGTCGCGCAGATGTACCAGGCCGATGCGGCCGGCCAGGGCCTGGGCAAAAGCCATGATATCCTGGCCCGTAGCCAGCAAAGGGCCGGTATCCATCAATACCTGAACGCGCTCGTCCAGCCCTTCGAGGGCGGTCTGGTAGTCGGTCAGACCCTGGAGCCGGTTGTCCAGGTGGTTGCCCAGGTTGAAGGTGATATCGGCAAAGCGCTCCAAAAGTTTGGGCAGCCCCTCGCGCAAATCCTCCATTGCCTCGTCGGTGCGGGCCCCGCCTTTGAGATTGACCGTGGACAGGCCCAAGGCTCGGGCCAGATTGATATCCCATTCCAGTTGGCGCAGGTTGTAGGCTGGATTGCGCTCGTCGGAATCGGCTTTGCGGCCGGTGAGATTGCGGATATTAAAGCCGCTCAGCTCGATTTCGGCTTCCTGCAAGTACTGACGCACCATGCGCACCGACAGGTCGGGGTGCACCGGCGTGCTTTCGGTGTGGGTGCGAAAGAGTTCAATGCGGCTAAAGCCGGCTTGGCGGACAAAGGCCAGGGCTTCTTTGAGCGGCAATTCTGGGCAGACGGTGGTACTGCAGGTCAAGAGCATGGCTAACCGATTCCCTCCCAATATTCCCACATATCATCCGGACTTTCAAAGCGAATATCGTCGACGTCTTTGCGCGCCAGTCGGGCGATGAGGGCCATGCGGATATTGCGGCCGCAATTCTTGCTGCCCGAGTGGGTCATCTGGCCGTGCCAAAAGCAGACGGTGCCGGCTGGACCGGTGATTTCGCGACCCTGGCCCGGATCAAAGGCGCCCCTGGAGCCGCCGCCCTGAAGGCTGAGCAGGGAGTGAGTTTTAAAATATTCGGCGGCCTTCTGGTGTGAACCGGGCCACAGGGTGAAGCCGCCGCCCTGCGGTTCGATATCTTCCACATAGATGGTGACGCCCACCTGAAAACAGCCCACCGTACCTTCAGCCACACCGTTGGTCGGGGTATAGTAGCCATCGAGGTGGCCCCCGGTGGGCAGGGTCCAATCGTCGCTGCCGGTGGGAAAATTCAGGTGCGGTCCAGGTCCGCCCTGGTTGAGCCGGTCTTTGCCCACCAATTCCTCGGCCATGGCAAAGGCGGGCGATTCGTGCAGGGTAGCGCGAATGGCTGGGTGGTTGCTGCGGACGGGTACCCGCGGTCCGGCGCCGATCCAAGTGGCCTGGTCGGTGCGGTCGGCTTCGATTCCTTCCCACAGAGCATCCTGGGCGGCTTCAATTTGATCCCGGCTCAGGACATCTTGTCGGACTAAATAGCCGTGTTCTTTGAATAATTCTTTGTCCTCGGCACTGAGATGAGGCATTGTGGTCTTCCTCTCTTATAGGGCCTGGCAAGTGAAGGCGTACTAAAATTTAACGATAGACAAAGGGCGGGGGACTGTCTACCTGGAAGCCGCTTTTTTGGGGTTTGGGGAGCAGGTCCTATATTTCTGGATATGCACAATCCGGTCCCAGCCCCTCTTTTTATTCTAGCTGACTGCGCCCTGTTGTTTGTGGCGGCCGTTGCCGCCGTTGCGCAGCCCGTCTTTCACCAGATTGAGGCCAATAGCAGCCGTATAGAACGCTACGACAAATTCGAATTGACCCTGGATCTGGGGGCCCGTTTCGACAACCCTTTCGATTTTGGCCAAATGGCTCTTCAGGCCGTTTTTACCGCTCCTTCCGGGGCCGTCAGCACCGTCGATGGCTTCTACTACCAACCCTATCGCCGCAGCGGCCGGCGCACCGTGGCCGAAGGGGCGCCGGTGTGGAAAATTCGCTTTGCCCCCACCGAGCCGGGCCTCTGGAGCTACCATTTAGAAGCGACCGATTTCGACGGTTCGAGCAGCACCCAGGCCGCAGGTTTTACTTGCGTGGAAACGGGGCGCCGCGGTTTTTTGCGACCAGAGGGTCGCTATCTGCGCTTTGACGACGGCTCGCCCTTTTTCGCTCTTGGCGAGAATATGGGCTGGGGCGACTTTAGCAACCCCATCGGCGACTACCAAGATTGGCTGGACGATCTGGCTGCCCACGGGGGCAATTATATCCGCACCTGGATGGCCTCCTGGGGTTTCGCGCTGGAATGGAGCGATACCGGTTTGGGCGACTACCGCCGCCGCCAGCATCGGGCTTGGCAATTAGACTGGCTCATCGAGCACGCCGGTGCCCAGGGCATTTATATTCAGCTGGTGCTGCACAACCACGGTCAGGTGTCGAGCCGAGTAAATCCCCAATGGGCCGACAATCCCTACAATACCGCCAACGGCGGGCCGGCGGCGCGTCCGGGCGATTTTTTTACCGATACCCGCGCCCGTCAGCTGGTCGAGCGACGGCTGCGCTATATTGTCGCGCGCTGGGGCTATGCCACCTCCGTTATGGCCTGGGAATTGTTCAACGAAGTCGACTGGACCGATAATTACGACGACCGCCAGGGCGATATCGCCCAGTGGCACGCCGATATGGGACGCTTTCTCAAGCGCGTCGATCCCAACGGCCACCTGGTCACCACCAGTCTGGGCCGCTCTCAGCCCAATGCGGCTGTATGGGACAAAGCGGCCATTGATATCACTCAGGTTCACTACTACGACCTGGATGCGGACCCGCAGCAGCGGCAGTGGGAATTGACCGGGGATTTTCGCGCTGCCCAGGTCAAACCAGTAATGCTGGGCGAGTTTTGTTTTCAGGACCCAGAGCAGGCCCGGCTACAAGATCCGACAGGTATTTATCTGCACAATACTCTGTGGGCCTCGGCCTTTTCCGGGGCTCTGGGGGCGGCGGCCATCTGGTGGTGGGACAATTATATTGAGCCGCAGGATCTGTACTATCACTTCACCGGCCTGGCCCGCTTTATGGACCAAGTCGACCTGGCCGGCAGCCAGTTTGTCCCCCGCCAACTGCACACCAATAGCGAGCAGCTGCGCGGTTTTGCTCTCCAGGGAGAGGACCAGACGCTGGGCTGGCTGCAGCAGCGCGCCTATAATTGGCGCGCGGTGGGCGAGGAAGGGCCTCCAGCGTCGTTGGCAGAGGGCGTTGTCCAGCTAGCGGGTATGGCCCGGGACGGCCTCTACGATATCGAATGGTGGGATACGGCCAGCGGTACTGTAGTCGCCCGCCAGGAGGGCGAAGCAATCGACGGCATATTGGGCCTGGAGGCCCCGTCGCTGGAATGGGATTTGGCTTTTAAGGCAACGCATCGGACGGCTTCGACGCTGGTGGCTCTGGCGGCAGTACCCGAGTTTTTTGCCCTGCAACAGAATTACCCCAATCCCTTTAATGCATCGACCTTTATTCCCTATAAGCTCGCTGGCCAGAGTCCCGTGCAATTGACCGTCCTCGACCTGCTCGGCCGGCAGGTTCGTATTTTGGTCGAAAGGGACCAGAGCCCGGGCTTACACCGCGCTCTGTGGGATGGCCGCGACGACGACGGCCGGGCCGTGGGGGCGGGCCTCTATTTTTACCGCTTGCAGGCGGAGGAACAGATGCAGACCCGGCGCATGATATTGCTGAAATAGGGCGTATTGGGAACGGGCCGAGATATTGGCTGTCGGCTAATGGTCCTGGCGCTTCGTGAATATCGTGTAGTTATGGCTGCTTGTTGGAGGGGTTGGTAAAAATCGGCAACTCGACCAGTTTCAAACTATACGCAGCTATAACTCTGGGCTACCGGAGGACTTGGGGGGTGTTGGCCGGCGGCGGGCAGTGGGGGAACGGGGCGGGGCAGCTGGAGGTCGGGCGGGCGGCGCAGCCGGGTGGGGTAGGGATGGCCGCAAGCGGGCCTCACTGCCCGCCAGAGGCCGGCACCCCCCAAGTCCGTCCTAGTGCAGACAAGACAATATTATTCGCAGAACAACCGACTTATACGGAGACTAACTTTGAAAAAACACGACCTAGTAGTAATCGGCGGCGGCTCCGGTGGCTACGCCGCCGCCCGCACCGCCCACGAAGCCGGCGCCAATGTCGCCATTGTCGACCCCGGCCCCTTGGGCGGCCTGTGCATTTTGCGCGGCTGCATGCCCACCAAGACCATCCTGCGCTCATCGGATATTATCTCGCTTATGCGCCGGGCCCCCGAGTTTGGCTTGCTGCCGGTGGAGCCGGGGGCCGACCTGGCCGCCATTATCCAGCGCAAACGGCGCCTGATCAAAGAATTTGCCGATTACCGCATTGAGCAATTACGCGACCCCCGCTTCACCCTGTACGAAGAGCGGGCCGTCTTCACCGGGCCGCAGCAGATCCAGGCCGGGCCGCACGCCATTGCCGCCGACCACTGGGTCGTTGCCACTGGTTCAACGGTCAGTCATATCCCCATTCCGGGCCTCGACCAGGTGGGTTATATCACCAGCGACGAGGCCCTTGAAATGGAAGAACAACCGGCGTCCATGTTGGTTTTGGGCGGCGGCGCTGTAGCGCTGGAACTGGCGCAATTCTACCAGCGCATCGGCACCCAGGTGACGCTGATCCAGCGCTCGCACCACATTCTTTCCGAGGGCGACGAGGATCTGGCCCGGCCGGTGGAAAAGCGCCTGCGCGAAGAAGGCATGGAGGTGTTTACGGGTACGCAACTGCATCGCTTTAGCGCTGAGGAGGGGGTCAAAACGGCGCATTTCAGCCACCAGGGCGAGGAAAAAAGCGCCCGCGCCGACCTCATTCTGCAGGCCCTGGGGCGGCGGCCCAATATAGAAGGGTTGGGGTTAGAGGCGGCCGGGGTGGAAACCGAGCACGGCCGCATTGCCGTCGACGGGGCCATGCGCACTAGCCAGCCGCATATCTTTGCTGTGGGCGATGTAAACGGCTTGCACGAAATTGTCCATATCGCCATTGAGCAGGGCGAAATCGCCGCCCACAACGCCCTCCATCCCAACGCCGTGCGCCGCATGGACGACCGCCTCAAGGCCCAGGTGGTCTTCACCGATCCGCAGGTGGCCGTCGTCGGTCTGTCCGAAAAGGAGTGCCAGGAGGAGGATATTCCCTATCTGGTGGCCGATTATCCCTTTGACGATCACGGTAAATCCATGACGTTGGGCGAATTGCACGGCCACGTCAAATTGCTCTGCCATCCGGATACGGGCGAATTATTGGGCGGGCATATAGTCGGACCGGAGGCGGCCGAATTGATCCACGAATTGATCGCCGTCATGTACTTTAAAGGCACCGTGGCCGATCTGGCCAGGATACCCCATTACCATCCTACCCTGGCCGAGATATTGACCTATCCGGCCGAGGAATTGGCCGAGCAGATCGGCGTAGGGAGCTGATATGGACCTGGCAGAAGGCCGGATTATCGTCACCGGGGCGGCCAGCGGCATGGGCGCCTATTTCGCCGTCCAGCTGGCGGCGGCCGGAGCACAGGTGGCCGCCGGCGATGTCGATGGGGCGGCGCTGGAGGCGTTGGCGGTGCAAAACGAAGGTTTGCCCGGTCGCATTCATACCCGCCCGCTTGACGTGTCACTGGAAGAAGAGACTGTTGCTTTTGTCGAGTGGGCCGGCTCGGTAATGGGCGGCCTCAACGGCTTGCTCAACAACGCCGGCATCTTGCGCGACGGGCTGTTGGTCAAGCGCGACAGGGACAGCGGGCGGGCGGTAAAACTGGACCGTGACCAGTGGCAGGCCGTCGTCGATGTCAATCTCACCGGCGCCACCTGGATGGTGCGCGACGCGGTGGCCTATATGGTCGACCATCCGGTCGAGGAGGGCGTGGTGGTCAATCTGTCGTCGCTGTCGCGGCACGGCAATTTTGGCCAGTCCAATTACGTGGCGGCCAAAGCTGCCCTGGCTGCCAATACGGTTACCTGGGCGCGCGAATTTGCTCGCTTTGGTGTCCGCGTTGGCGCCCTGGCCCCCGGCATGGTCGATACGCCGATGACCCAGGCAATGCCCGATGCGGCGCGCAAAGCGCTGGTGGAGCGGATACCCCTGGGCCGTATTGGCGACCCGTACGATATCTGGCTGGGGGTGAAATTCATTTTGGAAAATAGCTACTTCACCGGCCGCTGCCTGGATATCGACGGGGGCCTGACGATGTGATCCGATTGCGTTTTGAAATGTCGTGAAAGTGTGATTGGGGGCATCCTTGCGCTCATTCTCGGCCTTCGGCCTCCGAGGCCGTTTCGACCCGCCCACCCCTGCGGGGTGGGCACCCGGGGCGAACGGAATCCGCTCCAGGACACCCCCAATCACGGCGAAATCAGGACGTTTTGCAGCGCAATTAGTATGAGCGGCGCTAGCGCAAGCCGACAAAAAGCCGCGCCATCACCTACCAATTCTCGGGCCAGGCATAGTGATCGTGAATATCCTCCAAATAAGCCATCGGCTCATTCGGTTCAATATCGATCAAGGCCTCGAGCGTCGTCATTGCCTGGTCGTATGATTTTGTCTGATGGCTCTCCATCTGGGCAAATTTCTGCGCTTTTCCGGCGAGAATCTTATCGCGTCCAGCGGGCGTATCGCCGCCGCCGCTGGGATCGTACCAGCGCTTGCGCGTCTCCAGATCCGTATGATACCACCAGCCGCCACTGCGCGGCGTATCGCCGATGGGCATCAGGCCGTACATCTTGTATTGATGGATGGCCGCCGGCGACATCTGCGCCGGGATCGGCTTGCCTGCCGCTTCCAAGTCTTGCCAATAGGCCTGGCTCTGGTCGGCGATCCACTGGTCCAGGGCGGGATATTTGTCTTCGTTTTCATAAATGAAATCCGTCAGCCAGATATTGTGATTCAAGCCCGGGGCTTGCCAGGTCACCTTATCCGGATCCAATCCCAGGGTGCGCGCCACGCCGGCGTAGCCATAGTGTCCATGGCACAGTCCGCAGACCTTGATACTGGTTTGGCGCGTCATTAGGGTCGTGCCGGCAAAGACGGGATTGCCGGCCAACAAAATCCAGGCGTTGGGGCAGTGCTGCTCCATATCTCTGGCCACGTCTAGCATCAACTGGAGGTTGTGGTATTCGGGCATGCCGGTGCGGGCGTAGAAATAGCCGAGTTTTTCGGCCAGGCGGCGGCGCTGCATGAAGTATTCGTTGTGCGTTACTGTGGCCGTATTGATGACAAAATCTTCGCCGTAGCGCTTGCCTAGATTGTAGATCACGTCCAGACTTTCTGGGTTGATATCCATAAAGCATATATGACTGTCGTTCAATTCCCTGGTCAGACATAAATCCTTCACCAGTCCCAGAGAAAATACCACACTTCCGGCGCCAAAAACCGTCACTTTGTTCGACATCTTAGCCTCCTCTGCAAATGCCTGATTCGCCATTGGTTTGCGATTTGTTCTCTACCTGTTTTCCGGCTACTTATAGTAATCGTAAATAGAATCCCTGCTAGCCAATGTCGATATTCATTCCGCCGGCGAAAATACACAATTTGACCTATCAGAAAGCGTCCGTTTAAGTTGATATCAAGGAGGCAATTTTACACCCGAGTGGGGGGCTTCTAGTTACTATGTCAGCTTTTCAGTTATCGAGAATGACGGGAAAGGTGGAGCCGTTTCGATGATTTATTTTTATGGTTGATACCCTTGTTTGGGGCAAATGACGACGGCCAGTCCTGCTTGGATGGGCCGTTTTTGCTTGAGGCCGAGGCTATATCGGATTGTCCAGGATTCCTGGACAATCCGTCCAAAATCCTGGACTGGAGCCCCTGGGCAACACTGTCGGCGAGCGGGCGAAAATAGCGTATATTCCCTGCTGCGCTGGGGTTAGGGCCGAAACGGGCAAACGCCCCTGAGCCGTCTGGCACGGAGTTCGCTTACCGGCCAGGAACCGGATTGTCTGGAATGGAAGGCCGCGAACTTGCAACGGGGGTTTATCTATACCGCTTGCTTGCAGGCGGAGGACCGGGGGGCGAGACGCGGAAATTACTGCTAGTGCGGTGGACTTTACCTGGGGTTTATTATGACGCACCGTTCTGTACGCCATCTATCTCTTCGTATGAGACCCACTGCTTGGCGGCTGGCCTGGCTGGCGGCTCTATGCTTGATGGGATGCCACGATAGTCCCCGCAAGAATCCCCTCGACCCGGCGCTGACCCCGCCGGTAGTCCTGAACGTGGCGCTGGCCGACACCACCGGCACCGCCGTGCTAACCTGGACTCCCTATCAGGGCGATACCCCCTTCGTCTCCTACCAGATCCTCCGCAGTGTCACCGACCGCATCAACACCGACACCCTCGCCACTATCACCGGTATTGATACTCTCACCTATATAGATACCTCGCTGGCCACCAACACGACCTATGCCTATCGCGTCGCCGTCCGCAACAGCGCCGGCTTCGTCGCCGCGTCCATCCCCATAACCGTTGGCCCCTTGCACCTGCCCGCCATTGCCCAACTGCAGGCCGACTTCGATGCACCCACCGCCAGCGCCACCCTCACCTGGTCGCCCTACCAAGGCCCGCGCTTCAGCGCCTACCAGGTCCTACGCCGCGCCGGCGATACCGAACGGATCGTCGCCGAGTTTGACGCCATCGCGGACACCGCCTTCGTCGATACCGGTCTTCACGGAAGCATCGACTACACCTACCAGGTCGTCGTGCGCACCGAGCGCGAGGAGCGCATTGAGGGCGCGATGGCTAGCGGCAGCATCCACCCCTTCCTCGCCGAGTGGCCCCTCGACACCGCGTCGGCCTGGAATGGTCGCCTCTATTCTGTGGCGGGTGAAATCCGCGCTGGCCTGTTTGAGTGGAGGGGAAAAAATGGCATGCGCCTGATTCGCTACGACCGAGAGGGCCAATTGCTGGCCGACCAGAGGCTGGCCCCCCTGGAAAGTCAGATCCGGGACATCGCCCAGAGCGACGACGGGCGGCTGTGGTTGCTGGGTATAGGCCCCTTTCTCACGCTCGGTCTGATATCCCTGGATCCGGACGACCAGGTGCACATGCATAGGCACGATCTCTTCACCAACGAACTCGCCGCGCCCTTGGTCGGCGATGAGGCCACAGTACTCGGCGAAATAGGGCTTGGCAGACTGGACGATCCAGCCACTGGAGCAGAAGTCAATGCCTATCTCATCACCGGCAACCTGTCGGTGACGCGCGGCGGTGACCTGCTCTACAGCGATTTCACCCCGGCGACGGAAACCCTCAATGCCGGATGGTCGTTGCTCAATCCCGATAACTTCGGTGAGACTCTGACCCTATTGACCGTTGGCAACCAGTCGTCTAGCGCATTTCCCGCCAACCCCCTGTTGGCGGGTCGACTGTTCTGGAATAGCATAAACAGGACCAACCGCCTCCAGCGCACGCACGAGACCTGGAGCGATTTCCGCCTGCAAGCCGACGTTAAGTTCGACGAGATCGGATCGGCGGCCATCGAAATCGGCGGCGACACCTTCTCCCGCTTCACCCTCGGGCTGTCCGGCACCCTGCAAAGAGCCCAACTCGACTGGACCTACGTCGCCCCAGACGGCGCCCAGTCCCGTACCGAAAGCTATACCCAGCCCTTCCCCGTACTGCACGACGCGACCTACCGTCTGAGTCTCGAAGCCGTGCAGGGCCAGGTGCGTACCCATATCGAAACCCCGGTGTTCTGGGCGGCTTCGGTATTCCCCACCATAGGCATATGGAGAAGCAGTATGGTCGAACTGGATGGGGATTTCGCCCTCGCCGCCGACGACTTGGCGTATCATGTCGATTCGGAGGGCAACGGTGACCTCGTCGGCGAGTTGGCGGGCCGGATGCGGCACTTGCAGACCTGGGAAGTAGACGGCGTGCGCTTTATCGGCGCCCTCCTGCCCGCAGAGGGCCGCATTGTATGGGGGCCCATCGTAGGCAGCAATACCCGCAACTGGCCCGGCTTTCTCCGGCGCTCCATCGGCCCCTTTTTCGGCACCGGCGACGGCTCGCTGAATTATCCCATTGCCTTCGATGTGGGCCCCGACGGCCGCTTCTACGTGCTGGATGGAGTCCACTACCGCGTCGTTGTCTTCGATGCCCAGGGCAACTATATCACCCAGTGGGGCACGCGGGGTAGCGGTCCGGGGGCATTCGATTTTGGTTCGGGCAATGAAGTTTCGGGCAATAGGGGGCCTGTCAGGGATTTCCGCAGTGATATAGCCGTCGACGACGAAGGCTTCGTCTACGTGCTCGATTTCAAAAACGAGCGCATCCAGAAATTCGCGCCGTGATGGCTAATACCAATTTGATGTGAAGATGTCCGGATGTTCGGCGCGCTCCTTCGCTACTGGCGGGAAACATCCGGACATTTTGAAGTCAATCTGGTATAAGGGCTGATCCGTCTTTCATTTGAATTTCAAATAGAACGTATTTCTGGCACAGTCCACAACGCAAAATCGAGTTGCCCCGACCCAGGGTTTCTTGACATGGCCTCATTTGGTTATACATTGAAGTATAACCAAAAATAAGGAGAAAAAATAATACGATGTTAATGAAAGTCCACAATAAAGGCCAAGTGGTCATTCCCGCGGAAATTCGCAAAGTGCTGGATCTCGAAATAGGCGATTTTTTGGAAGTGGAAATCGATGCCGGCAACCAGCGTATTTTATTGCATAAGAGCGGTGGAAAAAACACTCGGGACTTGGCCGGATCGCTAAGCCAATATGCCAACAACAAAACCTTTCCCAGCAAACAGCAAATGCGCCGGGCCTTGCAGCAGGGACTGAGTCGCGATGGCTGAGTTGCTGGACACCAACGTGATTGTTCGCTACCTGGTGGAAACGCCCGAGTCTATACCTGCCAAGTTTCGCGGCGTTTTCCCGTTTTTTGACGATTTGGCGCACGGCAAACAAAAGGCCTACTTGCCTCCCTTGGTGCTCTTTCAAACCTTTTTCGTCCTGACTAGCTTCTACAAAGTACCCACGGACGAAACAGCTGAAAAGCTGACCGCACTGCTCTCCTTCAAAGGCATCTCCACGGCTGAAAAGGCCATACTGTGCGCCTGCCTGCGCCTGCTGCAAGAGAGCAAGCTCGATTTGGTTGACGCCTATATCCTCGCCTATTCCAAGGCCAAAGGTTTCAAAGGCGTCTATTCTTTCGACAAAGATCTGCAACGCGCTGGTTTGGCCTTATTGCCCATCGGCTGAATTATGACCGTTGCCTATCGGGATCAGCATCCGGTATATAAGGGGCCCGCCACAGCCGGCGGATATCCTCAATGCCGAATTTGAGCATGGCCAGCCGTTCCAACCCCAATCCGAAGGCGAAACCCTTGACCTGGCCAATCTCGTAGCCGGCTTGGGCCAACATCTGCTCCTTGAGCAGACCGCCGCCGCCGACCTCCAGCCATTCCCCGCCGATCTCGACATCGAATTCCGTTCCCGCTTCGACGAAGCCGAAATCCCGCTGCCGCCAGCGCACTTCGAGCGGACCGAAGACGGCCTGGAGAATGCTGCCGCAAGTCTCCTTGAGCGCATCTAGATCGGCGTCTCCGCCAATATAGAGACCGTCTACCTGGTGGAAGACCTTGGCGTGGTATTGGTCCTCCGAATCGGGCCGGAAGCAGCGCCCGGCGGCCAGCAGGCGCACCGGCGCAGTGCGGCCCTTTATGGCCTGGAAGGTCGTGTTGGTCATCTGGGTGCGGAGGATCTGCTGTTGGTTGAGATGGTAGGCCTGATAGCCGTCTGCCTCCTGGGGCACAGTGGCGTCGCCCTGCGCATCGGTTATCTCCTTGCCCTCGACAATTTCATAGGCGGGCAGGGCGGCCTGTATCTGGTCCCAGATAGCGCGCACCGGATGCCCTTCTATCTGCAGCGGTCGGGGCCGGTCGAGCAACTCGCCAATGACGCGGCGGGAGAAACGTTCGTCCGGCATGTGGTCCTGCAGGGTATCGCTGACCATATCGATCATCCTTTCTTTGAGCTGCCGACGGGCGTCGTGCAGTCTTTTTTTAACCGCGGTCAGGGGCACTTCGAGGAAGGCGGCGATTTCTCGCTGGGAATGCTGGCGCAAATAAAACAGCGTCAGCACAATGCGCTGGGCCTGGCTCAGTTGGGCCATGGCCCGCTGCACCTGGCCGTACGTATCCCGCCGCTCGACCCGCTGCGCCGGATCCTCTGTCTCGGCCGATATTCGCTCCAGCTCTTCGGGAGGGATACTGGCCGGTCTAGCACTGCGGGTGAAGCGGTCGCAGTGCTTGTAGAGAATGCGCCGCAACCAGCCGGGGAAAGCAGCCGGACTGCGCAAATCGGCCAGCAGCCGGTGGGCGTCGATAAAGGCCTCCTGGGCGGCATCTTCAGCCAGGTGAAAATCGCCCAACTGGGCGTAGGCATAGCCGCAGGCCATATGCTGAAAGCGCTTGACCAGCCCTTCGAAAGCCGCCATATCACCGGCTTGGGCCCGTCCGACGAGGGCGTCTGTGTCTTCCACGAATGATGCTCCTTTAAATAGTCCTCAACTGATAAGACCCATCGCCTAGACGAAAGGATACCTGGCAGTGAAAAGATCGCGGCCAATATAAGGCCCGAATGCAGCAGCTCTGGTCCGCCCCTATCCCCTATCTCAACGCAGCGCCATCGAAGGGTCTGGGGGCGGCGGCCGGCGGCGGTATGTGGGGGCGTGGCGGCGGGGAAGCTGGAGGCCGGGTTGGCGGCGCAGCCGGGTGGGGTAGGGAAGGCCGCAAGCGGGCATCACATACCGCCAGAGGCCGGCGCCCCCAGACCCGCCCTATCCTGCAAAACCAACCATCCAGAACGACAACGGGCGACGAGTTGCCCCGTCGCCCGCACTTCTTTCCAGACTCTTTCTTACAGCCGACTCACCTCAATCGTAGTATTCCTGACCCAAATGGGTGATCAAATCCTCGCCCTGGAGGAAGCGCAGGGTATTCTTGAGCTTCATCAGCTGGATGAACAAATCGTGCTCGGGGTAGAGATCGGGCGCCGTCTGCGGGCTTTTGAAGTAGAAGGAGAGCCATTCCTGAATGCCGTGCATACCGGCGCGCTGGGCCAAATCGCCGAACAGTACCAAGTCCAGCACCAGCGGTGCGGCCAAAATGCTGTCGCGGCAGAGAAAGTCGACCTTGACCTGCATGGGATAACCGAGCCAGCCGAAGATATCGATATTGTCCCAGCCCTCTTTCTCGTCGCCGCGGGGCGGGTAGTAATTGATGCGGACTTTGTGGTAGATATCGCCGTATAGCTCCGGGTAGAGCTGGGGCTGCAGGATATGCTCCAAAACACCCAGCTTGCTCTCTTCTTTGGTCTTGAAGGAATCGGGGTCGTCCAGCACCTCGCCGTCGCGGTTGCCCAGAATATTGGTTGAAAACCAGCCCCGCAAGCCCAGCATGCGGGCCTTGAGCCCGGGGGCCAGCAGGGTTTTCATCAGGGTCTGGCCGGTCTTGAAGTCCTTGCCGCAGATAGGCACCCCGTTCTGCCGCGCCAATTCGACCATCGCCGGGATATCCACCGTTAAGTTGGGGGCGCCGTTGAGGAAGGGCACGCCCTCGCTCAGGGCGGCGTAGGCGTAGAGCATGCTGGGGGCGATACTGGGGTGGTTCTCCTTGAGGGCCTGCTCAAAGGATTCAATGGTGGCGTGGACGGGATCCTCTTTAATGAAAATCTCGGTGCTGGCGCACCAGATCATCACCAGCCGTTGGCAGCCGTTTTCCTCTTTAAAGCGCTGGATATCCTCGCGCAGCGACAAGACCGCATCCCATTTGCTCTTGGCGCTTTTGGTGTGGCTGCCTTCCAGGCGGCGGACGTAATCGCGGTCGAAGACGGCCGGCATCGGTTTGATGGCCTTGAGCTGATCCTTGAGCGAATCCAGGGTGCCCTGCTGCAAAACGCCGGCGTGGGAAGCCGATTCGTGGACATCGTCGGCAAAGACGTCCCAACCGCCAAAGACCAGATCGTCGAGGTTGGCCAGGGGGATGAAATCCTTAATCAGCGGCGAACGCTTTTCGGTGCGTTTGCCCAAGCGGATGGTGCCCATCTGGGTCAGCGAGCCGATGGGTTGGCCGAGGCCGGCCTTGATGGCTTCGACGCCGGAAATAAAGGTGGTCGCCACAGCGCCCATGCCGGGCATGAGTACGCCCAGCTTGCCGGTGGGCGCCTGGATCTGGTTGGGCTTTTCCATGTGTGAGGGCTCCTTGTGGAAATACATTTCGTAGGGGAATGGATATAATTGGGGACCAGTAAGTACGGTATAAACGTTAAGAGCCGAGTCTCTATAAGACAAATGAATTATAATTATTTCATGGATAGATAAAAACTATAGATAAGTTCACTATACCCAATCCCTTCTGTCTCTTCCCCAGGGTATTGGGTTTGTCGATATGGCCGTATATTTTGTTTCTTTACTTTAGCTAAGTTTATATTTTTTATCCCCGACTTTAGACTATACCCCATTGCTGCAAAACCCTTTCAGCCCCTACAACCCCCTTGGCAACCGCCCCTTGCAGGCCGGCGGCACGGGCCCCTTCAATATTTATACGGTTGTCGTCGAGAAATAATACCGCTTCGGGCGGGCAGTCCAGCACCTCGACGACCTGGTCGAAAACGGCCCGGTCGGGTTTGAGCTGACCCAACAGATGCGAGGCGAAACAATGGTCGAAGGCCCCGTCCAGCCCCATTTCGTCCATAAAGCGGGGCCAGTGCAAATCGTTGCTGTTGGACAACGCCGCCCGAATGTAGCCATCTGGTAAGCTGGCAACCAATTCCAAGGCGCCGGAGTACAGGCCCACCGGCCAGGCACGAAAGGCGTCGAGGAAATCCTCGGGCCCTACACGCAGGTCCATTTCGGCGATTAACTGCTGGGCAAAACGAGGAGCCCCAATAGCCCCCGACTCATAGGCCCGCACCGCCGGCGAGTGCAGCCAGCGGGCCCACAACTCTTCTTCGCTGACCTCGTCTCCAGTCCAGTCGAGCATGGTCTGGACACCGCCCAATTCGATAAGCACGCCGCCCAGATCGAAAAGGACGGCCTCTATGGTTTGCTCGGGCTCCATTTAAGAGACCCCCGGCCCTTTGACCTCGGGTCGGGCCGCCGTGCCATCCCGCTGGCCTTCTTCCTCTATCATAGCGCTTAATTCCCGGACAATATCGGGGTGTTCCTGCCCTATCTCGCGTTTCTCATACGGATCTTGTTCAATATCGAATAATTCCAGCCGGCGGCCCTCTTCGGCCGCGGTCGAAATCAGCTTATGAGGTCCGTGGCGCAGGCCCAAATTGCGGCCACCCCTAAAATTCCAGTAATGGGTACGGGGCGGCTCGGTCTGGTCACCGCTGAGCAACGGCCAGATATCCACCCCGTCCCAATGCGGCTCTACTTGCGGCTCGCCCCCGACCAGGCCGATCAGGGTAGGCATCCAGTCGACTATTTGGCAAGACTGATGCCGCTTTCCGGGGACGAGATGGCTATTCCAATTGACCACCGTCGGCGTGCGAATGCCCCCTTCGTAAAGCTGCGCTTTGACGCCGCGATAGGGGCCATTGGACCCCAACCGCGGGTACGCCTCCTGCCAGCCGGGGTATTTATCCGATCCGTGCAACGGACAGTCGTTGATGGCGCCGTTATCCGACGAGAATACGACAAGCGTATCCTGGCGCTGGCCGCTGCGTTCCAAGCTTTCCAGCAAGCGGCCCACCGCCTGGTCCATATGACTGGTATAGGCGGCGTATTTCTTGTACGAAGCGTCCTTGAGCGGATCGTCGTCGAACTGTTCAAAGAAATAGCGCCCGAGCCATTCCTGGGTCGGCTTGACCGGCACGTGCACCGCCGTGAAGGGGACATAGCAAAACCAGGGCTGGTCGCGGCTTTCAATCCAGGCGCAGGCCTCCTCGGCAATAAGGTCGGTGACATGGCCGCGGTCTTCGACCAATTCGCCGTCGCGGTGCCAGGTGAGCGAATAATCGGAGCGCTTGTAGCGGTGGCTGTACGGGTCGACCCCGCCGGCCAGACTGCCGTAGGCCCGATCAAAACCGTACTGGTTGGGCCCAAAGCGCGGCTCCGAGCCCAGGTGCCATTTGCCGAATAGGCCGGTATCGTAGCCGGCCTGTTTGAGCACCGTGGCCAGGGTCTGATACCCGTCGGGCAGCACCGGGGCATTGGACGGCACCGTGGCGTGGGCGCCAAAACGGCCGGGATGGCGGCCGGTTAACAGCGAAGCCCGGGTGGGCGTGCACATAGGGCAGACATAGTGCTGGGTCAATTCAAGCCCGGTGGCGGCCAAACCGTCGATATGGGGGGTGCGGATGGGGCTGCCGTGAAAGCTCAAATCGGCCCAGCCCAAATCGTCGGCGAGCAGGAAAAGGATATTCGGTCGGGGCATAATCTGCTTCCTATAAAAAACTATAAATACTGAGTTTAACGCAGAAGACCAAGACTGCCAAGCCAACGCAGACAAAGACCCGTCCAAGTGGAGGGCAATTGGTCGTTTTGGCGCACCCCAAAGTCGTGTTCCCCCGATGTATAAGCATGCAATTCTGCCGAGATTCCAGCCCGGTGCAGGGCCAGATACATAATTATACTGTGTTCCACCGGGGCAATGCTGTCGTCGCTGGCATGTGCCAAAAATACGGGCGAGGTATCGGCGGCAATGTCGAAATCGGGCCAAATTTCATCGCTCTCGAATTTTTTGAGATAACCCGAATAACACAATACGGCAAAATCGGGGCGGCAGCTCACCGTATCGATTGGGTCAATGGGTTCATAGGTCCGGGTCTTGAATTGAGTCGCTGTGGCCAGGGCCAAATGGCCCCCTACCGAAAAGCCCATTATGCCAATTCGGTTGGGATCCAGGTCCCATTCCGTTGCCTGGCTACGGACCAAACTGAGGGCGCGCTGGGCATCTAATTGCGGCCCCACTGGCGGCGCCCTTTTTTCTTCGCCCGGCCTGCGGGGCACCCGATATTTAAGAATTATACCCGCAATTCCTTGTTGGTTTAGCCAAGCGACCACCTCCTCGCCTTCCAATTGCCAAAAGAGGTCCCAATAGCCACCGCCCGGGCAGACGACCACAGCCGTGCCTGTATTATTTTCCTGGGGTGGCAGGTATACACTTATAGAAGGGCGGGTGACATTGGTGACCAATAGCGTATCACCCACCAAGTCCGAATTGTAAAGGCGCGTTGTTTCCTGGCCTTCAATGCCAATATCTCTGGGGACTGGCCCCGGCCACAGTTCTAGCGTGAGTGGCTCTTTCCTTGGTGCCATGCGCTTCACAGGAGCGACTCCTGGTCTTGAGGGGCCAACAATTCCAGTCGTACCATATATCGCGATCTTCCTCCCACGTCTTTTTTAACGGGCCTCGCCATTGAGACCGTCGAGCCCTTCTTTGATCTGGTCCCAGGCGACTTGGTGGGGCAAGCGGCCCGACAAGGCAGCTCTGGCCGCACAGACCCCGGCCGCCTGGCCCATAGCCACCGCGTTTCCGGTCACCCGATAACTCGAATGGGCAATAAAGTCGCCACTGATGCACCGCCCCGCCAAAAGCAGGCCGTCGACATCACCGGCGATCAGGGCCCTGAGAGGAATATCGTAGGGTTGCGACCGGTGCGGTTTGGCCTCGACAATCTTGGTTTGCCCCGGATCCGTCGAATGCACGTCAATCCCCATGGTGACCCGGCAGACGGCGTCCTCAAAACGCGCACCCCGGAGAAGATCCTCTCCCGTCACCTGATAGCGACCGCGAATACGACGCCCTTCCCTAACGCCAATCTGGGCCCCGGTAGAGATCACCCGCATATCCGCCCAGACGCCTCCATGGGCCCTCAGGGCTGCCACTTGCCGGTGAATTTCCCGACGCGCTCGCATGGTCGCCTGGTTGATAGACTGGGCGTCGTCGCATTGGACGCCGTACTGGTGGTTGGCCATCAGTGCGAATAGATCGTCCCTGACCCGGAACAAGGTCGGATGGCCATACGAGGGCGAAACCCCAATCTCCTCCAACAGCGCCCCCAACCGTTCTTTGGGCTCGCGCATGGCCCCGCCCACATAGGACTCTATCCGGTCGAATTGCAAACCCGCCACCAGCGCCATCAGACTCATCGGCTGGACCGCCCCCGTCTCCGGGTGGCCCACGTCAAAGCCGCAGCCGGCCAGGGCTCCCAGATCGCCGTCGCCGGTGGCATCGACAAAAATCCGCGCCCCCCAGGCTTGGCGACCGGCTTTGGACTCGGTGATAGCGATGGCCAGTCTGTTGTGGCTGTCGCGGGCGGCGCCCACCACGCGTGTCAACAGCTGGACCTCGACGCCGGCCTCCAGACAAAGCTCGTCGAGCAGCAATTTCATCTCCTCGACCTCGTAGGCGTAATTTCTGCCGCCGGGACGCCGCAGCTGGCGCGCCCCCCGGGCATCGAGCTGGGCGGCAATTTCCGCCATAATACCGGGCTTGTCGGCCGCGTCTATAATCCAGCTCAGGGCCCCTGTCGTCCAGACGCCCCCCAGACAACCGTGCAATTCAAGCAGGCGAGTCCGGGCGCCCTGTCGGGCACAGGCAATAGCGGCGGCAATACCGGCTGGGCCGCCGCCACAGACAACGACATCGACCTCTTCGACCACCGGGAGATCTCTCTTCTTTTCTGTATAAATAGACACGACGCCTCTGGGTAGGGGTTCAGATGGTTTATAAAAATCTTGCTAGGCCGCAGACCCGACAAACCGCCGGGGCTAGGCGGCCCAGGGCAAGCCTACTTGATCGAGGGCCAGAAGAGCGCGTTATTTCTCCGTTGCCGCCCTACCGAAAGCCACCCTCCGACAACGGACAGAAGGAGTAGAGCCCGCTTTGCATACCCTGGCACAGACCTACAGCCAACCCGCCCCCGCCGACGCCGCCTTCGCCCCAGAGCCCATCGCGCCGTTGTCCGTGCCGGCAACCGCCGACGCCTGGGAAGAAGTGCGCGGACAGCTCCTGGCCGCCTGGCAGGCGGTTATCGGCCACCCCGCCTTCGCCGCCTTCGACCGCAGCGCCGAACTCATCTCCACCTTCGACCAGCCCGATTATACCGGCCTGGTCTACCGCCAGCCCACCACCCCTCAAAATCGCCAGACCGCCCTGCTGATGCGGCCCAAATCGCCCATCGCCGCCCCCTGTCCCGGCATGGTCATCCCCTTTTACGACCCGGACCGAATGGCCGGGATCGATATCCACAGCGGCGCACGGCTGGCCGACGAGCCCACCGCGACCCAATTCGGGCGCCATCTGGCGACGCTGGGCTTCACCGTCGTCTGCCCCGAGGTCTACCCCTACAATACCGTCCCCGAGCCCACGGATAAATCGGGCATGAGCTGGTGGCTGGCCGCCGCCCGCCAACTGCGCCTTGACCACCCCGCCTGGTCCGGCGTCGGCCGCCTGGCCTGGGACGCCTCCCGCGCCCTCGACCTGCTCCTCGACCAGCCCGGTATCGACGCCAGCCACTGCGGCATTATGGGCCATTCCCTGGGCGGCAAAATCGCCTTCTACGCCAGTGCCTTCGACCCCCGTTTTAGCGCCTGCATCGCTTCAGATTTTGGCATTGGCTTTAATTTTACCAACTGGGACGACGACTGGTATCTGGGCGACTGCATTCACCAACCAGGTTTTGACCGGGCCCACCACGAACTATTGGCCCTTATCGCCCCGCGCCCTTTCTTCCTGGTCGGCGGCGAGGCCGACCGCCCCGCCAGCTGGCACTATATAAGCCAAGCCCAGCGCGTCTACGATCTATACGGACGCGCCGAGGACGCCGGCTTCTACCACCACGCCGCCGGCCATACCCCCACCGCAAAAGCCATGCGCATCTCCTACGCCTGGCTCGCCGAGCAATTCGGCCTCGATTTCGACACCGCCGCCATCGAGCTTTGAGCCGGACCGCCCCGGCATCCTAAATCGGCATTACCCGCCCCGACTCCAGATCGATATCCAGATACACCGCCCCTTCGCGCCAGTCGGGGGTGGCAAAAACGCGCTCGCCGTCGGGGGCAAAGACAAAGGCGCCACCGGGAAAATCCTCGTCTATGGTGCGGCCGGCCTGGGTCGCCACGCCAATCCAGATGCCGTACTGACGGGCGTAGCGGCTCAGATATTTCTGGCATTCGCCCTCCCACCACTGGTACCCGGTGGCCCAATTGCGGCTGGCCTGTTCGCCGTAGAGACCCGGGGCGGCCAGTTCAAAGACCAGCCGCGCCCCTTTCCCGGCGCAATCGGCGAAGACCGCTTCGTTGCCGATATCGGCGCAAATCGACAGACCAAAAGTCAGCCCGTCCTGCTCGAATACAGGACCGGGCGTCCCCGGCGAAAACCAGTCGGCCTCTTCATTCTCAATAGTCCGCTTGCGGTAGTGCCCCAAAACTTGCCCGTCGCGGGCGGCCAATTGGGTGATAAAGGGCTTGGCCCCCGGATTCTCTTCGATAAGGCCGACCAGCACAGTGGCCGGATTGCCGCGTGTGCGAGCCACAAAACGCGCCACTTCGGGGCCGTCCAGACGGATAATAGCATCTGGATAGCGGGTCGGGTCGGCGTAGCCGGTGAGGCTCATTTCGGGCAGGCCGACAATATCCACCCAGCGCTCGGCGGCCTCGTCTAAATAACGGCCAATGCTTGCCAAATTCTGCTCGATAGCCGCCTTTTCGCAGCGCATTTGCACCAGGGCGATACGCGGCATATCAGGCCTCTTCCGCCGACGCTTCGGCCCGAGCCTTGAGACCGGCGACAAATTGCTCAAAAGCCGGCGTCAAATCGGGTATCGAACGGCCAAAAAGCTCTTGGAGCCAGGCTTTCAGATACTTTTCTATAGACTGTCGGGCGTGGAAGCAAATGGCATCGCACATCGGCGCCGCTGCCTGTTGCAGCCATTGGGCAGCGGCATAATCTCCTTCAGCCTTTTGCACCCATTCTAGGGTCAGCGGATTCATACAGTACTTGTCCCAGTTGGGTCACTTCGCGCAGAAACCAGTCGTTATGTTCAATCCGATAGGCGATTTCTTCGGGCGAACGGACGACGAGATCCATGCGAAAACGGCGCGGAATGCGCCGTCGTATCTCCACGGCTTGGTGACGGGTCTGCGATTCCGGAATCTTCATCACCACCATTAAATCGACGTCGGAATCTTCCGTGGGCGTGCCATAGGCATAGGATCCAAAGAGGATAACCTTTTCGGGAGCGAATTTTCGGACGATATCATCGCACGTCGCCTGGATGTCTTTTCGTTCGATCATAGAAATTCTGCTCTTTTCCCAGCCTTTTTATGGTTCTATTGGAGCCCCGCTGGGCCAAGCCCGTAGATCGCCAGCGTATTAGTTGCTGCCCGCCTTGGTACAATCGTCGATCTCAATGCGTTCAACTATCAGCCCAGGCTGCAAAAGAGGAACCTGGGCGACGATCTCTCCAGAGGTGTCGAAGAGTGCCGTGGGGCCGTAGCAGATCCGGCCATCGCGCTCGCCGGTTATGTCGGCAGACAACTTGGGGATGCCGGTTTCCCTGCATCGGTCGCCCCGCTTAGCATGCAACGGTCGAGACGCCTCGGCCTTTTCGTAGGGCATCAGATTGTTGGATGGGGCCAGAAATAGATGCGCACCCCGAGACGCAAGCCCGGCAGCCAAGGCTGGAAACTGACTGTCGTAGCAGATCATGATCCCAAACCGAAAGCCATCTACGACGAATACGGGTACCTCTGTGCCAGCCGTAAATAGATCGTTCTCCGTTCCGTGTAGATGGTTTTTGCGATATCGGCCCAGCAATTTGCCTTGGTGGACAACGACTGCGGTATTGTGAAACAACCCCTCCGACTGCTCTATCAGACCAAATACCAAAATGGGATCCAATTTGGACAGCTTCTTGAGAATACTCTCAAACTCCGGTGACGAGAGATCAATGGCCATTTTCCGGGCCGTCGCCCGCTCCGCCTCGGTATTGGCCAGGTAGCCCTGCAAATAGCACTCGGGAAAACAGACGAGATCGGCGCCAAGGGCCGTCGCCTTGTCGCCATATTCGATGATCAAAGACAGAGCCTGCTGCGGATCCATGCGGATCTCTGGCATCTGACAGGCTGCTAGACGGACGACACGACTCATATTGCTATTCCCCTCTGGATGTGGATCAAGTACCGGCGCCAAGAGTGAAGGGGCTCACCTGACCAAAGGCGTGCCTGCCCCAATCTTCCACCACGGCGACACTCGGCCGCGTTGAATATAGGTACGCAACGTTTGATCTGGGTTGGCACGTGGAGCACAAAACCGTGCGCCAAGTCAGAGTTGTAGCCATTCCAACACGCGCTGAATCTTCATATCCCAGTACCCCCATTCATGCGAGCCCGGTTCTTCCTCATAGGTGTAATCAAAGTCCTGCTCCTCCAGTACCGCTTTGTATTTCTGATTGCTCTCATAGAGAGAATCTTCAGTCCCACAGCATTGATAAAACCGTGGCTTTGGCTCTGGCGATCTGCCCAGTTTTTGGGCAACATAGACTAGGTTGTTGATGCTTGTGGCGAATTCTTCTTCCGAACCAAAAGCCAGCTTCATGCTTTGAATTCTTTTGGGGTCTCTATTCCAATCGGTGTAGAGAGAGCCCGACAGGCTGGCACCCGCCGAATACTGGCCAGGTTTATTCAGGGCCAGTTTGAACGCACCATAGCCGCCCATCGATAGCCCAGCGACGAAATTGTCTTCCCGTTTATCCGATATTGGAAAAAAATCTCTCATCAATCGTGGCACTTCCTCGCTGATATATTCCCAATATCGATCACCTGTTTTCAAGTCACAATAACGGCTCTTGTGTACTGCGGGCATAATTACCGCAATACCCTTGTCGGCAACATATCGCTCGATAGAGGTCCTTCGCAACCAAATCGTGTGGTCATCAGACATGCCATGGAGCAAATACAGACAGGGCCACTTACCATCTCTGGACTTTCCCTCCATGCCAATCTGCTTTTTGGTATGTTGCGGCAAAATGACATTGGCAGACATAGAAAGACCCAGGACATCAGAAAAGAAATCACATTGCATCAAGGCCATGTCCTGTTCCTTTCAAAGAGTTTCTCAAATGAGAAAGCTGACTAGTATTTTGCAGAACTGTCTATTGCCACAAACACACCCAAATTTAGCAGCTTATCACCCGATAATCAAAGGCCAAAACCAACTTTGACCTCCATGTTTTTAAAGAGTTTTCAACTTAGAAATACGCTCACCTGAATCCATACCCAACAGCCCTTTGCAGCTTAGAGCCACACAAGATCCAGCCGCCCCAAACCCCGCTCAACATCTCACGGCCAAGCGCACCCATCCCCACCCTGCACCACACCGACAAAACCGCTCTGTTCCGCCAACGGCCGCGCAAAATCCACCGCCTGGTCAAGAACCTCCACCTGCTGCAGACCCTGATCGGCAAACTGAAAACCGACGATCCGTTCCCGATCCTGGGTGGACACCCAGAGCGTCGCGTTATTCCCAGTCTGGGTCACGACCGACAGGCACAAATTGCGCTCGCCAATAGCGTGGTTGCTGTACTGAGACGCCTCGTCCAGCACCGTCAGGGCACCCGGCTCAATACGCGCCAGCCGCAAAATACCGCCGATATGCGGGGTCTGGATCCAAGCCAATTCCACCGCGCCGTCGCCGTCCAAATCGTAGATTGCAGCGATATTGAGCCAGCGCGACGGGGTACCAATCTCCTCCACCCAGGCCCATTCGACCAGCGCTTCACCGACAATTTTATAGATCGTAATACCGGCGCCCCGGGCTACGTGGCTGCGGATGGCGAGAATTTCCAATTTTCCATCGTTATCAACGTCAAAGAGGCGAGGGCGCAAATCCTCAAAGACGTATTGCTCGTCCAGGGTATGGGTGTAGACAACTCCGTCCCGCCACACGACCAACCGGCCGGCTTCGATGGTATCGCCCAAGATGCCGTGCCGGTAGCGGCCGGTAGGTTGGGCGTACAAAGCGTATACAGAGCTGTCCGGACTAGCGGCGAGCTGGCGCTCGGGGAGCGGTTCAAACTTATCGATAAGAAAACGGACGAGGACCTCGTGGGCTGGCGGTAAATCCTCGGCGGACGAGTCATCCTCCCCAACGGACGGCGCACCGTCGTCGGAACTGGCAATCGGGGCACCCCCATCAACCGAACTACCGTCACCCACTTCGGCGCCCCGCTCCACAGTCCTGGAAGCGGCCTCATCCATACCATCCCTCGTCCCCGAGTCAACGCTGTTGACGCTGGAGTCGCCGCACGACAGCAGGGCAAAAGCCGCCAGCAGCACCAGCAGTGGCCGCAAGCGCCTGGGCTTCACGTCCCTTGGACGACTGGCTGCAACAGGCCAATCCGCCACTGGAGCCGCCCGTAGTTCTGGCCCGTTTTGTCGCGGTCCCACATGCCCTGGAATACAAACCGCAAATCGGCGGGATCCACACTCAGCCTCTGGTCGTGGCCATCGCGGATCAGTTCGCCGTGGCTAATATTGTCGGTCCAGGGCTCCACCCCCTGGGCCGGGCGGATTGTCCGCCAACCGGCGAAAGGAGCTTCAGCCGTATCTGCCAGAGGGGTCCAGTCGCCGTCCAAACGGTCGGCCAGATAGGCTTTGTAATAGCGCCGGCCATCTTCTTCGATAACCGTCAGGTACTTCCCCACGCCGGTCAGATAGTAGGTATGGCTGGCCTCAAAGATCTCCGCTTCCAGGGCCACCTGGCAGTGGTCGAAGCTCTGCGGAAAATCGGCCAAATCGGTCCACAAGCGCCACATCTTCCCCTTCAAGTCGGTAAAAAATAAATAAGCCCGCCGGTCGTCGCAGATAATCCAGTAGTCGAGACCGCCCACTGTGCGCGGATCGCCCGCACCGCCGTCGAGAATTGGCGCGGCCGGTGTCCACGAATCGGGATCGGTGATATCCTCGCTGGTCGAATAGGCGACCCACATCTTGTCGGCCCCGGGCACACCCATCTGGTAGATTAGATACCATTTTTCGTGGGGCGCAAAGTAAAAGACCTGCGGGGCGCAATAATAGGCCCCGTCGCTAACCTTGAGAATTGTCCGGGGCGCCCGGTCGGCGTCCTCCCATTGCGCGAACGAACAGTATTCAATCACCGACCTATCCGGCAGCTTGGCGGTCATAAATACGTGCCAGCGGCCGCCGTAGAACACCACGGTGGGGTCCTTCTGGGCCCGACTGGGCTCGGTTTCGCGCTTTTCGGGTGCAATAAGCGGGGCAGTGTATTCCCACAGAGTGGGAATCTTAAAAGGGGCTGCCTGCTGACGGGCCTGTCCAAGCTGCGCCCGCCGGTCTTGCCCGGCGTGCCAGGGGTCCAATTCTTCTTTCAGCGCCGCCACCCGATCGGCATAGGCGGGCCAATTGAGGCGGTCGCTCTCTTCCCAGGGGTCCTGGTCCAGATCGTAACATTCGTATACCCGCTCGGCGCCCTTGCCGGCACGCATCAATTTGAGGCCGTCCCGCACCAGACAGGATTCGTTCCCTTTCTTCCAGTAGGTCCCGCCATCCCAACCACTGGCATCGCCTTGCAACAGCCCGGCCAGATCGCGCGCCTCACAATCGGACGGGCTCTCCAGACCGGCGGCCCCCAAGCAGGTGGAGAATAGATCCATATTGCTGACCGGCGCCGCACACGGGGCCGTGCCTTGGGGTTGGCGCGGGTCTTTGACAATCAGCGGCACGTGCGCCGAACCCTCGTAGGCCAAGCCTTTGTAAAAGGAGCGGAACTGGCCACCGAAATCGCCGTGGTCGGCGGCAAAGACCACCAGCGTATCATCCCACAGGCCCTCTTCCCTAAGCGCGGCAAAGAGCTGCCCAATACTGTGGTCGATAAAGGCGATATAGCCGTAATAGGCCGATAGAATGCGTCGATACACCGCTTCGTCCCAGCCGGCCTCCCGGCGCCGCTGGCACCAACGGTAGAGCTGGGAAGCGGCAAAAATGGGCTTATCGTCCACCGCCGCGTCAAAGGCCGGGGGCAGGGGAATATCCTCGGATGGGTAAAGCCGGTCCCAAGGCGGCGGACAAAGAAAGGGCTGGTGCGGGCCAAAGAACGAACAATTGAGGAAAAAGGGCTGGTCGGGTCGGCGTTCATGGCGCAAGTAGCGGACCGACTCGCGGGTGGTCCAGGCCGTCTCGTGGTGCTGTTCTTGGAGGAAACCGCTGCCCAGCATAAAGCGCAATTCGTCGCTGTCGAGACAGGCCTCGTCGGCGGTGAAACGATCCACCGCCTCCTGCGGGTTATGGGCAAAAGCCGTCTCACCCAAATAGCGCAGATACGCCGAATCCTCGGCCTCCTCGGCGGCGTAATTGGTATAGGGGGCATCGTGCCGCTGCAAATAGCGAAAACCGTAGTCGCGCTCGATGGGCTTCAAATGCAGCTTGCCCACCAGGGCGGTATCGTATCCGGCGCGGGCGAGAAATTCGGGCAATACCGGCAAATCGGGCGGCTGCAGGCGGGTCTGGTTGCCGGCCATGCCGTGGGCGGCGGCGTGGTAGCCGGTAAACATGGACGCCCGCGCCGGAGCGCAGGCCATGGTGGCGCAATAAGCCCGGATGAAGTGGGTGCCCTCTTGGGCCAGGCTGTCTAAGTGGGGTGTTTGTACCACCGGATGGTCGAGGGCGGAAAAGCAGTCGTGGCGGTACTGGTCGGCCAGGATCAAGACGATATTGGCAGGGGATTGGCTCACGGCAGGGTCCTTTTTTGGCATATTTCTACTGGATGCTATTGCTATAATATCCGGGTATCATTGGTCCGAAGCCACCACTACCAAGCGTCCAATTGCTCGGTCACCGCGCTTGCAAGCCTTCGGCGGCCAGGCGCAATACCCGACGTAATTCGGCGGCCTCTCTGGAGCTGCGGTTTTTGCCCAGCACTTGGTCGGCTTTCTTGGGGCTGTACCATTTGGGCGCGCGATTGTTTTCATGCTTGTCGGTGCGACGGGTGACTTCCAGCAAAAAGGCGGCAATGGCCCACTCGCCGCCCTTGGCATTGGGCCGGTGCCAGAAGGTAGTCAGCGGGGTTGGCTCGATCCGGCCCTGCACCCCGGCTTCTTCGCGGGCCTCGCGGGCGGCGGCTTCCCAAGGGGTCTCGCCCTTTTCAATATTGCCCTTGGGCAGCAGTCGTCGGCTGCCGGCGCTAGAGCGGACGAGAAGGAATTCGAGGCGCTCGCCGCGTCGTCGGAAACAAACGGCGGCGGCCTGGCGGACCGGGGAGGGGGCCTGCTTGGGCCGATTTTTACCGGCCCGCCGGAGGCAGGCGCGCCCCAGCAATATAACCCCGGCGACCAGCCCGCCCCAGGCCAACAGGCGCCCATCGTCGCCCTGAGAAAAATAGCCCAGCCCAGCCAGGGCCGTAAGCACCAGGGCCAGCGGGGGCCCCAGCCGGGCCCGGCCCTTCCCTTTAGCCATCCCCCAATACCCACTGCTCCACCGCGCGGCTAAAGCCCTCCTGGGCAAAAGCTGGGGCCAGCTCGATATGGGTGCCGGCCACCGCCTCGCGCACAGGCTCTTTGGCATCGCCCATCAGCACCCCCAGCCCGGCCTGGCGCAGCATGGGCAGGTCGTTGTGGCCGTCGCCAATGGCCATAATCTGCTCCAACGGCACACCCGTATGTTGGGACAAGGTGCGGATAGCCAAGCCCTTATCGACGGCCGGGTGCAAAACTTCAAAGCGGTCATCCATGGGCCAGGTCATATAGATCTGCTCGCCCAGCAGCCGTCGCAACTGATCGATATGGAGATCGCGCTGGCCCGGGTCAGTGAGCAACATAATCTTGGGCGGAATGCCCAATTCGCCGCTGCGCACCCGCTCTACCAGGTGCGGGTCGAGGACATAACCCGGACCATCCCAGCGATCTTTTGTCGCCGCCGTGTGGCGGGCAAAGCGATACTCTTCGAGGAGGCCGTCAGCGCCGGCCTCGCAGCGACAATAGACTAGATTCAAATCGTATTGATGGACATAGTCCATCACCGCAGCGAAGACCTCCCCCGACAACCGCTGCTCAAAAAGCACGGCGCGGCGCCCATTGGCCTGGGGCCCCATAGCGACAGCACCGTTGTAGCCGCAAACATACAGCCGCGGCAGTACCTGGGGACAGGGGGCCAGCGGTTCGAGGCAACGGCGGACGCTACGGCCACTCACCGCCGCCAGTGTCAATTCGGCCTCCTCGGCCAACCGGCCCAGGGTCTGCCAGGTAACCGCCGAGGCCTGGTAAGCCTCGTCCAATAGCGTGCCATCTAGATCAAAAGCCAACAGGCGAATCAAGCTCGTCCCTCCTCGTTTACGGCGCTGGCAATGCGCCAATTGCCGGCCCTATCACAGGCGGCGTAGTACATGCGGTACCTCCCGTCGTCGAGCGCAATAACCGACATATCCTCGGCGTGGACCCCGTCCAGATCAGCCGACTGATATCCGCCACCCTCGACAATGCACTGGCCCGCCTCCCAGGACAGCCCGTCGCCGCTGTGAGCAACAAAGATACGCGAACGATACCCAGCCAGATCCGAGGCAATGGAGAAGGCGGCAAAATCCAGACTGCCCTCGGCGGCGGGATCCTGGCTGGGGTGCGGGGGCACCTGGGTCCCCGGCGGCACATCCTGCCAGGCCGAATAGATTAGAGTCCACGGACCGTCCGCCAGCGGCACAATGGCTTCGGCGGCGGTAATCCCGGCCCCGTCCCAGTCGCTTTGACCATCGCGCAACCGGTACCCCGGCTCAATATCAAAATGAAGGCCGTCCAGCGTGCGGGCGCTGATCACGCTGGTCGACAGCTTCGGGCCAGCCAAGCGGCCACCGGGGCCGAATTCCCGACTGCAGCAAAAGAGCCGGCCGCCCTGGGCCAGGGGCAAGTAACGGGGCCCGCCCAGACCACCCAGATTTTGCAGACGGATGCCCTCTTCCAGCTCCCAGTGCAGCATATCGGTCGAGACCGCGCTGCAGATGACCGGGGGCCGGCTGGCCGGGCCGCGGCCTTCGAAATACATCCGCCAACCGCCGCTACAGGGCGCAATGGAAGGGGCCAATACCCGTAGCGAAACATGGTCCAATTCGGGCTGCGGGGCCAGGCGGATGCCGGGCTCCTCGGTAAAGACCAAGCCGTCCTCCGAGACCGCACTGAGCAAATAGCCCTGGCAGCGGGGAAAGGGCTTGCCGGGGCCGACGGCGGTATAGAACAGACGGAAACCGCCCTCGGGGGCGCGGACAATGCAAGGGGCCTGCACCTTGGCGCTGTCGAGGGGCCGGTCGCCGGAGACACGCGGCCCGGGCTCTTTGCGCCAGGGGTGGATTTCAGGATGGGCCATGGGGAATATTCAATCTCTCGGCCAACCGAGTCAACGCCCAATAGTGGATAATTGTCGGATTCGTTTCACGCATGACCTGGGCCACGGATACCCACTCCAAAATGTGGTCCTCCTCCGAGGCCACGGGCGGGCCATCGACCAGATGGCAATGGTAGAAGGTGCAGATTTTTTCAAAATATCCTTCGCCTTTGGACTCGACATAAGCGATACCCGTACCCAATTCGGCCTGGACCACAATCTGGTGACCGATTTCCTCCCGCACTTCCCGCGCCAAGGTCTCCCCCTTGCTCTCGCCCAGCTCGGCGCCGCCACCCGGAAGATCGTAACCGCCCCCGCGCACCCGCACCACGGCGAGCAAATAGCCCCGGGTAATCAGGGCGTAGCAACCCGGTCGTTTCTGGTAGTGGGCACCGGGGATAGGGGTGCCGAAGGTGGGCTTGTCGGGCGCGCTCACGGGCCGGGGGCGTTCCGATTGAGCCGGGCCTGGGGGCCGTCAAGGGCGGCTTCAGTCATAGGACCAGCACCTCGTCTGGATAGGATGAGCCAAAATAGGCAAATTCACTCGCCCATTCAATTCTTGCCCGAGCTTTTATAAAACCTAGATTATCCGCTTTACCATCGGCAATTTCGGGGTATTTTTGCTCTATTGCCCAGAACGAGGCGTCAATTAGCCGTATTTCAGTGCCAAAAAACCCTCGTCGGCTAATCCTTTCGCAGTCAACCAGATAATACCAGGAGTCGGACGTGAACGATACCGAAAAATTCCTCTTTGACCTGCAGGGTTTCCTCAAAGTGCCCGGTTTCCTCAGCACCGCCGAAGTCGACGCCCTCAACCGCGCCTTTGACGCCAACGAAGACCGGCGCGGCCAGGACGGCAACCACAATACCCGCGGCAATTTGGTGGGCGAAAAACGGCGCGGTATGTTCACCGGCATGCTCCAATGGGACAAACCCCATTGCCTGCCCTTCCGCGACTTATTGGCCCATGCGCGCCTAGTTCCCTATCTCGATACCCTCTTCGGCCGCGGCTGGAAAATGGACCATTCGCCCTTTATGCTGTGCGGTGGCAAGGGCTCCGAGGGACTTATTCTGCACGGCTCCACCAGCCGCACCTTTGGCGGGGCGCAGTATTACGCCTACGCCAACGACACTATGCGCTGCGGCATGATCGTCTGCCAATTTCAGCTGGCCGATGTCAACCAAGGCGATGGCGGGCTGTGCGTGGTGCCGGGCAGCCACAAGGCCAATTTCCCGCTGCCGGCCCAAATCCAGGGCTGGGAGGAGCACCAGGAAATCGTCTACAATATCCCCTGCAAGGCCGGCGATATGGTCATTTTCAACGAGGCCACCCTGCACGGCACGCTGCCCTGGACCGCCAAACACGAACGGCGCTCGCTGCTCTACCGCTACTCGCCCAAATACCTGCACTTTGCCGGCGGCACCTACCAGACCAGCCAGCCCGAATGGGTGGCCGAGCTGACCGAAGCGCAGCAGGCGGTGCTGGAGCCGCCCTATATCTACAATCGGCCGTTGATCGAGGAGGACGGGGTGACCGTGGTGCGGCCGCGGGTGGGTTAGCGGCACGGAACGGCCTGTGTCGCAAAATCGTCCTTGGCTATCAAGTAAAACCGGTGCCGCAATCCGGCAAAGACAAAATCGCGCTGGTAGGCAAAGCCCAACTTGGCCAAAATACGCTGCGATGCCTTATTGTCGGGCAGGGTCCACGAAGCCACCTGCCCCAAGGCCAAGTCGGCAAAAGCCCGCTGCAAAATACCGGTCGCCATTTCCGTGGCCAGGCCAAGGCCCCAATGGGGCGACAAAACCGCGTAGGCCAAGCCTATCTGGTCTGGATCGTCCAGATCTTCTAGCCTATAGTGATGCAGGCCGCCACGACCGATAAAGGCGCGGTCTTGCCGCCGGTAAAAGGCCCACAGGCCAAAGCTGTGCCGGCCCCAGTGGCCAACGGCTTTTTCCAGGCCGGAGGCCGTCTGGTCATCAGTAAGCGGTTGGCCGTCGGCCGACAGGGTGCGCATAACGGCGCGGTCGCTGTGCAGTCGGCCAATATCGGCCCGATGCTGGGGCCCCAAACGCTGGGCGACAAGACGGGCCGTGCGCCAGGTTTCGATCTTCACGGATGCCGCGTTCAATCTTCCAGGTGCATGCCAAACCCGGGCGCAGTCGGCAGTCTGAGCACCCCGTCCTGCAACCGGTATTCCGAATCGTCGACCCCGTCTACCCGTCCCGGTACCCCTTCGACAATGGGCACCCCGCCCAAACCGCCGCCCAGCTGCGCCGCGTAATAGGTCTTGCAGGGCTCGGACCAGGCGTGCGGCGAGCCCTGCACCCCCAGCTCCAGCAAGCGCGGCATCACCTGCCGCCAGGCGGTAAAACCCATGGCACCAATATCCATCAGCAAAACATCGATCAGCCCCTGCCCGCACAAGGCGTACAGCTCTTCGAGGTGCTCGGCCTCCCACTTGCCATACAAGCCGGGCGGGTCCTGCAAGCGGCCGTTGCGCGCCTCGCCATCGGCGATAAGGGTGCCGGGACTGTGGCGCTCAATGGCGGCACCCAGCACTTCCAGGCCTTCGGGCGTTTCTGCAAAAGCCTCTTCCACCCAGTACAAACCGCAGTCTGCCACCTCTTCCAGATAGCGGCCAATGCCCTCCGGGGTATAGCCGTCGTTGCCGTCTACCAGCAACTGGGCCTGCGGGAAGTGCCGCCGCACCAGACGGGTCACTTCTACGTCGCGGGCCAGGCCAGCCTCGGGTTCCATATAGCGGTGGCCGCGGCCAATTTTGAGCTTGAAATGGGCGTGGCCCGCCGCCGCGTCCTGGCGGCACGACTGCAGCAGCCCCTCGACACCGGGGTCCTGGCCCTTGGGGTCCAGATCGTCAAAGTAGATGGCGCCGCTATATACCGAGATGGTCGGACCGCCGTGCCCTCCCAGCATCTGCCACACCGGCTGCCCCAGGATCTGCCCGGCCAGATCGTGCAGCGCCCGGTCTATGCTCAGGGCGTGGGGCAGGGTGCCGGTGGCCGGATCGAATAGGGCGGTCAGCGGCTGGCCGACAAAACGCACCATCTCCTCGTCCGAGGCCAGACAAAACCCCCAGCCCCGGGCCCCTTGGTCGGTATAGAGCCGGCAGGCGACGACCTCGGCGTTTTGGCCGTGCGGACCTCCCTGGGCGTTATAACCAATGGGACGGGGGTAACGCCGCGTCAAGGTGCGGTGTTCTATACGGTCTATTTTATGGTCTGCCAGTAGCGATTGCATCGTGTCTTTCTGTTGGTGGGCGATCTCAAAGGCCACTACGGGTAGGGATAAATGTACATAAATACACATCGAAAAGTAGCCCCCGCGACACAATCAATACTGCTATTTAATAGCTGGGAACGGGTGGGCCGGCGGCAATTACGTATTGACAGATTTCGTTTCCGCGCTACTATCATATCTCAGTGCTACTATCATCGATTTTGTTTTAAAGTCACCGTACACAACACGCCCGCGCCAATGGACACGCCCGTGTTTAATTGCGCGGGCGTGTTGTGTACAGTGATTTCACTTTTCTCCACGAGGCGGTCCATACTTGAGAAGATTTTTCAACCATTTCACCCCCAACCCCAAAAACGATGTTTTTTCAGGCTTGACCGTGGCTTTGGCCCTGGTACCCGAAGCAGTAGCTTTCTCCTTTGTCGCCGGCGTCGATCCCCTGGTCGGCTTGTACGGCGCCTTTATCATGGGCCTTGTCACGGCCCTTTTCGGCGGCAGACCCGGTATGATCTCCGGGGCGACTGGGGCCATGGCCGTAGTCATGGTACACATGATCCAGCAGGGCAACCAACACGGTCTCTCTTTGGCCGAGCCCATCGACAATCTGGGCCTGCAGTGGTTGTTTATAACCTTGCTGCTGGTCGGCCTCATGCAGTTTCTGGCCGGCGTCTTCAGGCTAGGGAAATTCGTCCGTCTTATCCCCCATCCCGTTATGATGGGCTTTGTAAACGGTCTGGCCATTGTCATATTCCTCTCACAGTTGGAGCTCTTCAAAGAGAATGTCGGCGGTCAGATGCAATGGCTTCCCGGCGGCGATTTGGCCCTTATGCTGGGCCTGATCGCCCTGACTATGGGGATCATATTCGTCTTGCCCAAATTGACGAAAAAAATCCCCGCCGCCCTGACAGCCATCGCGATTGTCGCCGCCATCACCATATTGGGCAATATAGAGGTCAATACCGTCGGCTCTTTTATCCGCGCCGGCGGTGGCGAAGGACTCAAAGGCTCGCTGCCCACACTGCAGTGGCAGCTATTGGGCCTGCTGCACACCTTGGCGGGCAATTGGGGCCTCATCGTTTCCACGGCCTTCCTCCTGGCCGCCATGGGTCTTATTGAATCGCTGATGACCTTGAATCTAATCGACGATCTGACCGAGACCCGGGGCAGCGGCAATAGAGAATGTATCGCCCAGGGCGGGGCCAATATCCTGAATGGCCTCTTTGGCGGCATGGGCGGCTGCGCCATGATCGGCCAGTCCATCATCAATGTGAATTCGGGCGGGCGCGGTCGGCTGTCCGGAGTAGTGGCGGCGGTGGCCCTGCTGTGCTTTGTGCTGTTCGGCGCCGCCCTAATAGAACAAATACCCCTGGCCTCGCTGGTGGGGGTCATGTTCATGGTGGTAATTGGCACCTTTGCCTGGAGCAGTTTCAGGATTATCAATAAGATCCCTTTGGCCGATTCAATTATCTTGTTCATCGTCTCGGCCATTACCGTATGGCAGGATCTGGCTGTCGCCGTGATAACGGGCGTAATTATCTCGGCACTGGTCTTCGCCTGGAAAAACGCCCGCATGATTCGCGCCCGCAAGCGCTTTAAGGAAGACGGCACCAAAGTCTACGAAATCTGGGGGCCCCTCTTTTTTGGCGCCGTCCAGACCTTTAATTCAAAGTTCGACGTCCGCGAAGATCCCGACCGGGTAGAAATTGATTTTATCGAATCGAAAGTGAGCGACCACTCCGGCATTGAAGCGATCAATAACCTAGTGGACAAATACGTCAGTTTGGGGAAAACGGTGACCCTCAAGCATCTGAGCCCCGATTGCACCATGCTGCTTTTGCGCGCCAACGCCGATTTGGGCCAAATTATCGAGACCTCAATTGACGATCCCAGATACTATGTGGTGACCGATAGTATGGACTCCGAGGTATAAACCTGTCTGGAGGCAGGAAATCTCTCACGGGAGGCTTTGCGGATATGACAAAAAAATTAACTTGGGGCATTATCGGGGCCGGGGGTATCGCCGGCACCTTCGCCGAAAACCTAGCCCACGCCAAATGGGGCACCAAGGGCGCAGTAGGCAGTCGCAGCCTGGCCAAAGCCCAGGCCTTTGCCGCCCAACACGGTTTTGCCAAAGCCTACGGTTCCTACCAGGACCTGCTGGCCGACGCAGAGATCGACGCCGTATACGTGGCCACGCCGCACCCCCTGCACCGCGAGCCGGTACTAGCTGCCGCCGCGGCGGGCAAGCATATCCTTTGCGAAAAGCCGCTGGGAGTAACCCCGGCCGAATGCGAAGAGATGATCGCAGCCGCTGAAAAAGCTGGCGTGGTACTCTTAGAGGCCTTCATGTACCGGACCCATCCGCAGACCCAGCGCCTGGGCGAGATAGTAGCAGACGGCGCCATTGGCGATTTACGCGCCATCCGCAGCAGTTTCTGCTACGGTCTGGGCTCGGACTACAACGTGCGCATAGACCCAAACTTGCGCGGCGGCGGCCTCTACGACGTCGGCTGCTATTGCATCAATTTCAGCCGCATGCTCGCCGGCCAAGAGCCCGACGATATCGCGGCGGTATGGACCTTGGGCGCAGAGACCGGTGTCGACGAAACCCTGGCCGTCAGCCTGCATTTTCCCAGTGGCCTGGTCGCCCTCTTCGATGTCGGCATCCGCAGCGCCGGCAGCTCCCAGGCCGAATTGCTGGGCACCCAGGGCAGCATTTTCGTGCCGCAACCGTGGAAACCGGCACCCGACCACGCCGGCTTTATCGTCCGCCGCCAAGGCCAGCCCGAAGAAGTGATCGCCGTCGACCAGGGCGGCTATATCTACGCTCTGGAGGCCGACCATCTGGCGCAGGTGGTGGCCGGCCAGGCCGAGCCTGTGATCCCCGCCGCAAACGCGGTAGGCAACGCCGCCGTACTGGACACCATCTGGCAACGCATACACGGGTAAACGCCGCTCAGTAGCGCCTTTGCGACAAAACAAAGCGGCTTTTCCGAGGGATTCCCATGACAACGGCGGGGCTCGATTCAACCAATTGGCTGCTGGGCGCCAACGGCCTCCACTGCAGCGGCGACGCTCTGCACTGGGATGGGATCGGCGGACAGGGCTACCCAATAAACGACATAATCCGCCAACCCCAACGTCTTATCTGCGCCGCCCTCTGGGGGCTGTGGGAGGTCCGCCGCGACCGGTCAAAATGGGTCCAGCTTCACGACGAAACCCTCACCGAGGTGCTGGCCATCGCCCCGGCCCCGGGCGACCCGGGGGTGGTGGCCGCTTCCCCCTACGGTCTGGCCTTCGGCCGCCGCGACGAGCACGGCGCCGGCCGCTGGCACAGTCGCAATAACGGCCTGGCCCTGGACCAACGCTTCAGCAATGCCGTCCTGGCCCGACCCGGCGCCCCGGGGGAATGGCTGGTGGGCACCGAAGACGGCGTCCTCCTATACACCGAAAAAAACGACAACTGGCAGCGCACCGATCTAGAGGGGCGACCCTGCCGCGCCCTCCTGCACGCCTTTGACTGGATTTGGGCCGGCACCGACGAGGACGGCATTTGGCGTTCGTCCGACGGCTGCGCCTGGCAGCGCGCCGGCCATGGCCGCGACAACGAAACCGTCTTTGCCCTGGGCGCCACCGCCGACCGCATTCTCGCCGGCACCTTAGAGGGCATTTGCCTGGGCGACGGCGCTTCGACCTGGCGGCGCGTGGGCCCGTCTCTGCTGGTATCGGCCATCGCCGCCCACCCCAATCCGCAGGGCCCCTGGCTGGCCGGTGCCACCCCGGGCGGACTGTGGCGCAGCGACGACAACGGCGACCACTGGCGCCAGCTTGGCGCTTTCGACACTGTGCGAGTCATTGTTCCGCCGGAGGTGGCCCCATGAGCCAACAAACCTATAACCGCCAGGTCGACCAACGGGCCCAGCAAATGCTGGAGGCCTACTATAAAACCGGCACATACCGCTCGCTGTGGGGTTTCCACGCCGCCCTGGCCTGCAAGGCCGACCCCCAGGAACTAGTACAACTTACTGACCGGGAGTTGGAACCGGGGCCCTTCAATATTATCCCCGGCATCCTCCTCTTGTGCCGTTGGGACGACCGCATCCCGACCGCCGCTGTGGCCCCGATAAAGCGGATGTTCACCGACAGTCTGCAACAACGGGGCAATACCGAAAACCATTGGCTCATGTTCTATGTCGGCAATCTCTTGGCCGCCGAGCGCTGGGCCGATGAGCCACTATTTTGGAACGGCCTGCCCCCGGCCGCCCTCCACGCCGAGGCCAGCCGCTGGTTGTTGGGCACCATAGCCCGCACCGCCACCATGGGTCATTACGAATACGATTCGACCGGCTACCACAACGAGCATTTCGTCCCCTATCTGGCCCTGGCCGAGCACGCCAGTGACCCGCATATGCGCCACCAGGCCCGTCAGATGGTCGAGTTATTACTAGCCGATATGGCCCTCGAATATTTCCACGGTGCCTACGCCGGGGGCCACAGCCGTGAGGGCAATGTCAATACCTGGACCCAAGTGGGCCCCGGCCAGGCGCTCAATTATCTCTACTTTGGCGACGAAGAATTCGACCCCCAGCGCCATTGCCAGGGCTATGCCGCCCCGGCCGTGGCGGCCCGTTACCGGCCCCCCGCCCTGCTGGCCGAACTGGCCCTGGACCGGAGGGTGCCTCATATAGTGCGCAAAACCAAGGCACCCCGCGCTATCTATCGCCATCTCGACCACCCGCCCGAGCCGGTGCGCAAGTACACCTATATGAGCCGCTCCTTCGCCCTGGGCTCGACTCAGACCGGCCTGCCCGGTGCCCCGGCCGGACCCATCGACCTGACCGCCTGGGACTTGACCTGGACCGGCCCTCGGCACCAGGCCAAGATCTGTTGCAACCACCCCTACCGGTCGCCGCGCCGCTTTAGCGCCTTTTTGCCGGAAGTGCCGCAGCGCGTCGGCCGCAGCGTCGCCACCGGCAAGCCCTTTTTGCAAGTGCCGGACCGCCTCTTTGGCGCCTCCCCGTACGAGCGCATGATGCAGCACCAGGGTACGCTCATCGCACTCTACCAGATCCCACCCAGCGACGAAGCCCCCTACGTCAACTGCTTTCTGCCCAAGGGCCACGCCTGGCAGGAACAAGGCGGCTGGCTCTTCGCCGATATGAACGATTTCTGCGTCGGTGTACGACCTATTGGCCCCTACCGCTGGGAGGATATCCACGAGGCCGGCAAAGACGGCAATTGGATCGACGGCTGGCTGTTGCGCATTGACGATTGCAACGCCGGTTTTGTGATGGAAGCCGTGGAAATGGAGGACGTGGGGAGCCTGGAAAGTTATCGAAGCGCCCGCTGCAACGCCCCGTTCGATTTGACGGGGTGGCCAGACAAGGGCCGGGTGGCCATGGATACTTTTGCCGGGGTGCGCCTGGATATGGAGTATGCCGGGCCGCACCGGATCGACGGCCAGGCCATCGACTACAGCGCTTACCCTTTGTTGGACGCGCCCGGAGTCGAGGCGCCGTTGGGTTCGGGCCGGGTGGCCTTCCAGCGCGGCGACCAGCGACTGGCGCTAAATTTCGGTATCGATCCGGAGGCGGCCCCGCTGCCGATGCGGGTTATTGGCTGAAAGGCCGGTAGCCGCTGGCACTAACGATAAATTCTAGCCAAAAAGGGTATGCATCGTAAAATAGTCATGACCATTTTACGATGCATACTCTTTTTGGTCAAAGCCACAAAGAAATTTTCAAAGCATACAAAGTGATACTTTTCAGCTACTTATGTTATTTATGGAGAAATGAGAGTGACCTTTGGGAAGTACGTCTTGTACCTGCTTACATCTCGTGTGAGAATAGGAATGGAAAGTGCTTCGGCGTGTACTCCAATAAAGAAATCCGCTAGTGGAGCGGTTTTCTCACCGCCGCGCCGCCGATAAGCGCTATAGGCCTTGGCGCAGAGATAGAGGGCATCCTGAGATAGATTCTCAAAGTGCAAGCCGAAGCCTTCGACAATCTCCTCGGCTTCTTGTTGCGAATCCGCCCCGTAGCAAATTTCGGCGAAGATCAGCGGATTAATCGTCAGTTGCCCACGGTATTCGGCCAATTTGTCGCGCGACCATTGGCCCCATTCCTGATCGGCGTTTAAAACATCGAAAATAACATTGGTATCGACTAATACGGCCATTGTGCTATTCTTCGCCTCGGAGTTCTCTCATTAGTTCATCAGTCGTGCTGCGCCCTTTCCAGCGGCCGACCAGGTTTTTAAAAGCCTCTTCACCTGGATCTTTCTCCGCATCCGCGCCGAGTAGTTTCTCAATTCCTTCCCCATTCAACAGCAATCGTACGATACTAGCGTTGAAGGCCTGTTTGAACTCTGGATCCTGGGCGTAATTCCGGTAGAGATCGAATTCGCGCCGGCGTTCTTTTTTAATCGCCTCTTCAATCAGGTCTTCAATAGCCAACCGGCGATTCTGTTCGTCGGTATTGTCCACCACCTGGCTCTGGTATTTGGGGTCGTTCATCACGTGCCGGGCGATATTGACGAACTTTACCCGCTGTTCTTCGGGCGTAGCTTCCCAACCGGCAAAAAAGCGCTCGTTAAAAGCGTGGATAATTTCGTCCAAGGGACTTTTCTCCTCTTCGCCGCCGTGCACGCCGCGCACGTTGGAGGTCTGCGGGTCCACTTCGCTCTCCGCTGCGTCCAGGGCAATTTTGGCCTGAAGTTGCTTGCGCTCCAACCCATAAGTCGATAGATCGATGCTGTTTAGCAATCCGTCTAACTGGTCCTTGTCCCTATCCTGGATCTTCAGCTTGGGAATGAGAAATTTCAAAACCAGTGCAATTTTTCCCAGGCGACATTTTCAAACGGAATAATACAGGCCACCTGGGCGTAGACTTTGACGAATTGTTTGGCTTTGATTTTGTAGTCGGCCTTTTCGTCGTCGTCCAGTTCCAATTCGCTGTCAAAACGCTGGGCACAAGTATCGATAATGGGACTGAGTTCTTCGGCTTCTGCGTTTGCGAAGTAAAGCTCGTTAAAGCGCTCCACCTCGCCCCAGTCGTATACGCCCGGCGCGTCGAGGGCATCCTTGATATCGTGCAACAGGTTGACGTCCGTAGGCGAAGAAAGCGTCGTGGAGGTATAGAAAGGATCGAAGGCGTGCTTGATTTCCTCGGTAGTGTTGAAGAAGTCCAATACGAAAATATCCTCGGTGCGCTTGCCCAGCGCCGGGGCGCAGCGGTTGAGGCGCGACAGGGCCTGCACGGCCTGCACCCCTTGCAGCTTCTTGTCGATATACATCGTCGACAGTTTGGGCTGGTCAAAGCCGGTGAGGTATTTATTGGCGACAACCAATATTCTGTACTGATCGCTGTCGAAATGTTCCTCCAACGTTTTCGGATCGCCCTGGGCCTTCGGCGCAGGAAAATCGTTGATAGAATCCTCTGTGTAATCGATTCCATCCACTTTCTTGGTACCTGAAAAGGCGATAATAGCCCCAAAGGGTGTCTTGGCCTGTTTCAATGCCCGGCGAATGGCCAGCCCATAGCGGATGGCCGATTCGATATTGCGTGTCACCACCATGGCTTTGGCCTGGCCTTTAAGCTTTTTGCAGGCCACGAACTTTTCCATGAAATGGTCGACGATAATCTCGGCTTTGACCTCGATGGTCTCCTGGTGGCCCTCCACATAGGCGCGCAATTTCTTTTGCGCTTTGGCCGTTTCAAACAGTGGGTTGTCCGTTATCGACTTTTCAATGGCGTAATAGCTTTTGTAGGTGGTGTAATTGGCCAATACGTCGCGGATGAAATCTTCTTCAATGGCCTGTTTCATGGAATACAGATGGAAGGGCTTGAAGGTGCCCTCGGACGTTTTTTCGCCAAAACGCTCCAAAGTGGCATTTTTCGGCGTCGCAGTAAAGGCCAAGTATGAGGCGTTATCCTGCATTTTGCGCTGACGCATGGTCTGCAAAATCAGGTCCTGCACTTCGTCGGGTCCATCCTCGTCGGTGCTGCCCAGGGTCCGGTTTAAATTGTCGGCGGCCGAACCGCTTTGCGAGCTGTGGGCCTCGTCGATGATAACGGCAAATTTCTTATCGGACAGATCGGCGATGCCATCGACGATAAAGGGAAATTTCTGGATGGTGGTGATGATAATCTTTTTGCCCGTCTCCAGCGCCTTCTTCAGATCCTGTGAGCTATCGGCAGGAGCAACGATATTCTTCACTTCGGAAAAGAGCTTGATATTGTCGCGCAATTGGCGGTCGAGCACACGCCGGTCCGTAACCACCACCACCGAATCGAATAGGGGCGTCTGAGCGCCGGGCTGGTAGACTTCGATAAGCTGGTAGGCGGTCCAGGTGATGGAATTGGATTTGCCCGACCCGGCCGAATGCTGGATGAGATATGTATGGCCAACGCCGTGTTGCGCCGCGTGGGCGAGGATATTGCGCACGACCTCCAATTGGTGGTAGCGCGAGAAAAAGAGCGTCTTCTTGCTGATCGGATCCCGGTCTCTGCTGCCGACCAACTTGGCGTAGTGTTCGATAATATTGGTCAGGCTGTAGCGGGTGAGGACCTCGTCCCACAAATAGGCTGTCTTGTGGCCGTTAGGGTTGACCGGATTGCCCTTGCCCAGCTCGTTGCCCTTGTTGAAGGGCAGGAAGTGCGTCTTTTGTTTATCCAGCTTGGTGGTCATAAAGACCTGGTCGGTATCCATGGCAAAGTGGACCAGGCAGCGGGCGAAATTCAGCAGCGGCTCGTTGGGGTCGCGGTCATTCTTGTACTGCTTTTGCGCATGGGTCGCGTTCTGGCTGGTCCATTCGTTTTTCAGTTCCATCGTCGCCACGGGCAGGCCATTGATAAAGACAACCATATCGATAGACAGCAGCGGGTTCTCTTTGCTGTAGTGCAATTGGCGGGTAATGGAAAAAACGTTGTGCTCGAAGCGCTCGGCTACTTCGGGATTGAGGTCGTTATACGGGGCACTGTAGAGCAGGGTCAGGTGGACGTTGTTAATGTCCAGGCCGCCCCGCAGCACTTTGACGATGCCGTCGCGCTTGAGCTTGCGGTCGAGGCGTTCTAAGACTAGGCTCTGCCAATTGGGCTGGTCTTGTAATTCGGCTAATTGCTCGGCCTGGGTATCTTCCAGAAACCCCCAGAATTTGGCCGTGTCGAGGGCGAAGTCTCTGTCGTAATCGGCCGACCAGCCAAAGTAATACCCGTGGCCCGAGCCGGTGTAATACAGTGCCGACTTGGCCAGCGCGGCTTCTTCTTTGACACCGGCCTTTTGCTGTAATTCCTCGCGGCTGTGGCCCACCAGGGCGCGTTCGATACAGGCCTCAAGGGCGCGTTCGTCGGTTTGGCTGGGCATGGGGACCTGCTTCTAGACTTTGATTTTGCCGGTGACGGCGTGGGCGATGAGGGTGGCGATGTTGATTTATAAACACCTCCTCTCCACAGATTACAGCGAGTGCGACTCTACCTGTATTAGCCCCTGTGATACATACCAAGACATCGTTGTTTCTCAATTTTGTACGTCTACCCTCAGCACCTTTCGGAGGGATTACTCTATTTGCTTGTGAGAGTTCTATTCCAACAGAATTGTTGAGGTTGCCACTCTGCAAAAAATACGGCCCTTCGTTTGAGAAGTAATCAGACCACCCCCTAGGTCCTGAAGTGATAAACATCTATATATTTTTGACGCGCCGAATCTCCCAATGCGCCGGCACCTCCCCAATCCACTCCACCCCACTATCCCGCATCAGCGCGTCGGGATTCAGCCCCTTGGTCACGGCGCGGTTAATCAGAATGGCCTTCTGCTCTTTGAGCAGTTCGATCAGCCGTTGCTTTTTGGCGATGGCCGCGTCGATTTCGGCGGTTTTCTGGTCGAGGAAATGGGCGATGCGTTGTTGAACATCCAAATCTGGAAATGGGATATAGATTGATTTCATATCCCAATACTTGGTTGTCCAGAGATCGGCGACAATACCGTGGCCGTGCCGATAGAACTCCTCGATAAAACGGTGACTCTTGAGCAGATGCTCGCAAAATCTACCATCAATGCCAAATGGTTTTAAGACGATATTGATAAGCGAAACGGAACCATCTTCTTTCGCTACCCCACTCGAACCTTTCCTATCTGACCTGCTATTTATAACAAAATCGCCTTTTCGTACGCATTTCCTATTGTCGCCGTCATTCGTCTTTGCTGCATTTTCAAGCTGCGGTAAGATTCCTTTTTTTGTTACGGAGAGGGGCGGAAAATCTCGATCAGACACTACTTCTCGTCTTTCTTCAAAAACCGTACCGAGTTTTTTCAGCTCCCAATCCGCCGGAATCACCCCCAACCACTCAACCCCACTGTCCCGATACCCCTCATACCGCGCAAACCCCTCCATCACGCCGCCCCCAAATTCACCAGCCGCTTCAACAGCCCTTCCGTCTCCTCTTCCAGCTTCAAAATATCCGCCGTCACTTCTTCCAGCGAGCGCAGCGGCGTATGCTGGTAGAAGTACTTATTGAAGCTAATCTCGTAGCCAGTTTTGGTCTGGTCCAGATTAATCCAGGCCTCGTCCACATGCGGCCGCACCTCTCGCAAAAAGTAGCTGTGGATTTCGTCCTTGAGCGGCACATTCTCGGCGTCGCGCAAGTCCGAATCGGTTTCGTATTCGAGGTATTCACCGTCTTTGTCCGCCGGCCAATAGCCAAAATCGGCCAGATGCGCCGTTTCGCAATCTAAATGATCCAACAGGGCATCCAGCTTTTCGCCACTCAACCGGTGCACCTTCTTGATCACCCGCGCCGCATTCTCGTCGCGCCAACTCACGGCGTTGTAGATCTGATTCTTCTCGCCGGCCGGCAATTTCACTTGCCGCGCTTTGATGGCCGCTTCTGCTTGGGCGCGGAAGTCGTTGAAATCCATGTATAGATCCTGGCCGACCTCCTCCATCAAGCTTTCCGCTACTTCCAATCGTTTTCAATGACATAACGGCGGATATTGCTCTCGCCGCCCCCCGCATCGCCGGTAAACAGGGACGAGCCATTGTGCACCGAAGCCACCCGCGAGCCGGCCGGGCTATCCTTGAGCGACTTCATCTTGCCGACCATTTCCATCAAAAAGAGCAACTGCCCGTCCGACGAGCGCGGCGTCGCCGGCACGGCACTCTCGACACCGCGAAAATCGGCCAGACGCACTTCAAAACGGCTGTCCAAGATGACTTTACCATCGAGAATGGATTTCTGCTCGGTAGCCCACGATTTGCCGTAGGGCGGATTCGACAGCATAAAATCGAAGCGCAAATCGCCAAATTCGTCCGTGGCCAGGGTCGAGCCAATTTTGATATTCTCGGGGTTATTGCCCTTGATCATCATATCCGACTTACAAATGGCGTAGGTCTCGTCGTTGATCTCCTTGCCGTACAAATCGATGGTCCCCGGCGCCACCTGGAAAGGTCCACCCTCGGCCTCCAGATAATCCTGCGATTCGGTCAGCATACCGCCCGAGCCGCAGGCCGGATCGTAAATGAGAATTTTCGGCGGCAAGCGCCCCTGCAGCGGGTCAAAGAGCAAATGAACCATCAACTGGATCACTTCGCGGGGGGTGAAGTGCTCGCCGGCCTCCTCGTTGTTCTCTTCGTTGAACTTGCGAATCAACTCCTCAAATACATAGCCCATACCCAAATTGCTCAATGCGGGCAGCTTACGCCCCTCCGGGTCCGGCATCTCGGAAGGCGTCAGGTTGATATAGGGCGAGGTAAATTTTTCCAGCACCTCTAGAAGCACGTTCTTTTCCGCCATGTGCTGTACCTGGGTGCGCATATTGAATTTATCGATAATCTCCGCCACATTGGCGCTGAAGCCGTCCAGATAAGCCTTGAAATTAGCCTCCAGTATCTGCCGGTTATTGGAAGCCGTTTCGACCAACCGCTTCAAGGTCCAATCTGAGGTATTGTAGAAGACATAGGCGGAGGCGTCGCGCAAGCCCAAGGGGTCTAGCTCCACAAAACCACCCTGGCGCTGGAACTCTACCTCTTCGGCTACCTGTTCCTTGGTAGGCTCCAACAAGCAATCCAGCCGCCGCAGGACGAACATCGGCAGGATAACATCGCGGTACTTGCCGCGCACATAGACATCACGCAGACAATCGTCGGCGATGGACCAGATAAAGGACACCAATTTGTTGTGGGCGCTGTGATTCATGTTTTCCTGTATTTGACGGGATAATATGGAAGATCTGGTCTGTATAATAACGGACGCAGAAAACTGTTGCAATCGCCCTACCCGATCATATTTCTGCTGAATCCCGTCCCGACACCAATTCCCCAATCGCTACGCCCCGCAGGTCTCTGGGGTGTTGGCCGGCGGTGGGCAGTGGGGGAACGGGGCGGGGCAGCTGGAGGCCGGGCTGGCGGCGCAGCCGGGTGGCGGGGGGAAGGCCGTAAGCGGGCATCACTGCCCACCAGAGGCCGGCACCCCAGAGACCGCCCTCCAGCAGCTATCCCACCACCCCAACCGCCTTCTTATGCGGCTCCGGCTTGTGCGGTTCTCCGCCCTCAATCTCAACCGGGACAGGCGGAAATTCACCACACGGCTCGCCCTCCTTCATACCCCAACAGTTAAGCGGCCGACTGAGCTGGCCGTTAATAGCCGGATTGGACCACACCCCGGCAATGGCGATACGGCTATTGGGACTGGGATTGGGCGGCGAATAATGCCACAGACTGCTGTGCCAGCAAACCACGTCACCCGGCTCGGCCTCGATATGTACCACCTGGCGCTGGGCCAAAGTCTCCTGCACCAGATCGCGCGGCAATTCGGCGTGGATGCCATCGTCGTACAGCACATGCGGCACAATTTCACCTTTATGGCTACCCGGCAAAAACTGCAGGCAACCATTTTCCCGCGTCGCCGGATCTAACGCCATCCAGGCGTTAAAAGGCTCGGTCTCGCCGTCGCGCCACAGGCCGTTGTCCTGGTGCCAGGGGGTGGCGCTACCGGTCAAAGCGGGTTTGACGAAAACGCTGTTGAATTTGACGATGATATCGTCGCCCAAATAATGCCGCGCCACCGGCAACATGGACCCGGCGTGGAAGGTATGCCAAATAAGCGGCGCCGTAGAGCAGAAATTGCCCAGCTTGCGAAACCGCCGCGCCCGCGCCTCCGGCGTATCGCCCATTGGATCCATCGGATCGCCATCGGGACGGCCATCGGGCTCGGGCTTGAGCAATTCGTTTTTGATCACCCCGCGCAGGTCAAAGGCCACGTCCTGCGGCACAAGATTGCGCAGGATGAAAAAGCCCTCTTCTTCCCACTGCTGTTGTTGTCTTACCGTTGGCTGCCAATGTTCTACACTCATGAAGTAATTCCTCAAAGTTGATCCTGTAGGAAGGATTGTTTTATACCCTGAAATCTATTTTACATAGCATCGATGCGAAAGTCCATTTGGCTTGACAGGGATGCATGATTTCTGTTGATTGAGGCTAAGGTGCTCACAGAGGGAGCCCCCGAGTCCGCGAAAAGGCCTGAGGCCACCTCCACTTTCGATTTTTTGCATCAATATATGATGCTGTTGCCGAATTCAGGGAGGCCTTTATCATAGAGCACTAATTTCCCGTTGTCCATTCTCCCCCTTCTCCCCGAGGTGGTCTATGTCTCTGTCCCAGCGACCGATTGAGCCCGTGCCG
>WLWI01000250.1_pt1 | contig 63084 bp, 50 predicted proteins | sample 6701501 | NCBI WGS metagenome assembly WLWI01 (sample SAMN12718690, study PRJNA515312) | sponge metagenome | isolation source: marine sponge | host: Mycale hentscheli | place: New Zealand: South Island, Marlborough, Capsize Point | collected 2014-11-01 | reverse complement strand
AGGTTATGGACCGACTCAATCATCGACCCCGCAAGGCGCTCCGGTTTCGGTCACCCTATGAAGTGTGGTGTCAGGAAACGGGAACTATACCCTAAACCAAAAATTGCACTTGCGTGTTGAATCCAAGGACGACTTTAAAACGTGTTCTTCCTGCGTATATAAATCACTGTATGAGATACAGGCCAGCAAGGAGCTTGTTATGCTATCGGTAAAAGGCACCTTCAAGAAAGGCGTGGCTCAACCCCTTGAGCCAGTTCCTGCCCAGGAGGGTCAATCTGTCATTATTACTTTCCTTGAAGAAAGCGCGCCAGAGCCGCCTTCTGCAACCGATCAAACCGGCTGGGAGATGCTGGACCAATTAGTCGAGAACTGCGCCGTAGATACGGGTATTAAGGATTTGGCCCACCAACACGACCATTATCTCTACGGTAAGCCGAAGCAGGATTGAAGTGGCGGCCAAGGTATTTGTCGATACGGCGGCTTGGATCGCCCTGGTCAATACCAGTGACCAGTTCCACGCGCCCGCTCGCCAGGTAATGGGCCAACTGCGCAGCCAGAATACCTCCTTAGTCACTACGGAGTTCAATTGCTTGGAAGTGGCAGACGCCCTTTCTGCACCGGCTTTTCGCCCGCGAACCATCTCCTTCCTGGACGGGTTACGGCAAATACCCATCCTACAAATAATACCGGCCAGTACCGAGTTGCTGTCCGAAGGGTGGGCCCTTTACCGGCAACGAGCAGATAAAGAATGGGGCCTGACCGACTGTATCAGCTTCGCGGTCATGAAGCGGGCCAGGATTACCCAGGCAATTACCACCGATCACCATTTTGAGCAGGCTGGATATACCAAGCTGTTATAGGGACTGGTTCCGCCAGCAAGTGCACGCTTCCGGCGGGGGAATTATCAAACCCTTATTAACGACGTATTGCGCCAGCATATAAGCTCAGGATGGTGTTTTGGAGGAAACCCTCCGCAAAGTCATTCGAGAAGAGCTCCATACCCTTTCCCAATAAGCCCTCCCCCTCACGCCCAAGCCGGCACCCAGATCTACCCCGCAAATAGTCAGGCATCGGGTAATAGACTTGGAACACCAAATCGTCAGGTATCGATTTGGTCCCACGCTGGCCGGACCTCGCGTTTTGGCACTTTGCCCATAACGGCGTCGAAATCGGCCATAATCTCTTTGGGCTTCTTTCCTTGGTATTGGGATTGGAAAAAATCAGCCGACTCTAACTCACTGATTTCGCGAGTAAATGCATAAATAGCAAATTGGTTCATAGAAACACCCTGGCGATGCGCCATTTTCTCTATTCGGTCCTTTAGATCTTTAGGGACCCGAATCGTCAACACATTATTTTTTTTCGTCGCCATGCTGCTTTCTCCATTGCCCGACAAATTCGCTCGGAGTTACGATATCAAATCCGTCAAATATCAATTCGGCTCTATGCCAAAAATCTCTGACATTATTGGTTATGATAAACTCGCTATTGCTGGCAAATGCCAAGTCTACAAACATATTATCGCCTTCATCTCTCAAGCAGTCTGCTTTGTGCGCTTAGTACGAGGCGGCGGCTTAATTTCAATCGCAAAGCCCAGCTTATCCTGCAACACAGCGAAAATATGGGTGAGATTGTCCATCGTCGGGTTGCCCTTTGGGGATAGCATGCGATGGACGCTTTTGCTCGGTTTGTCTAATGAGTCGGCCAGCTGTTCAAAGCCAATGGTCGGGTTGACCAATTCGCGGAGAATGAGACGGGCGGTCTGGGGCTCACCCGCTAAAAAAGACGATGCAGCCTCATTCATCAGCAAAGCGGCAAATTCAGGCTCTCGTTCCGCCCGCTCTTTTATCGTCTCTTTGTAATCGCGCGTAAGAGCCATTTTCTGTCCTTGTTTTGAATTCTTACAATAGCTTCCTGGTCTGGCAATCTCTGTCTAAATCTGCAGAAAGTTAGAGCCAGAAAACCCGCACCTCGTAATCCCGCACTCGTTCGTCCTTGGATACCAGCGTTAAATCGCGCCGTTGCGCCTGGGCCACAAGCAAGCGGTCGAAGGGGTCTTTGTGATAATCCGGCAACAAGGTAGAATCAATCATCTCTTCGGCGGACGGATCGATCAATTGCACATCCGTATGGGCCAGTATTTCATTCTTCCAGGCGTGCACATCTTCTATAGCCAGGCGGCCCTTTTTCACCAGCAAACCGATCTCCCAGAACGAGACCGATGAGATATAGAGATTTCCCTGCCGGTCCCGCCGATCAAAAAACTGAATAAAGCCGTCGGAAACACTTGTCCTATTAGCCCAGAAGACCAAGGCATGAGTATTAAATAAATAGGCTCCCCGGCTCAAATATGTTCCTCCCAGATATCGTCGACGGGCTTGACCAAATCATCGGGCGGCATCAGGATCTCGGCTTTGGTTTTCATTTTATCGCGCCAATCGGGCTGGCGCGCCGGCACTAGACGCGCCACCTCGCGGCTGTTGCGCTCTATTATGATGGTTTCGCCCGCCTCAATCCTGTCTAGGTATTCGAATAGGTTATTGCGCAATTTCGTCGCTGTTATTTTGACCATAGCCTTCATCCTATCTCAATATGTACAGGGTTTATTTTTAATGTACATGGCCCGCCAATAAAATACAACGGCGTACAGACCCCTCGGTTAGAGGTTTCCAGAATCACCGATCAAACAACACGAAAATATGTTGATTGCAATCAACATATCTCTGTTCTTTCTGATTTATATAGTTTATATGGGGTGGATTTACCTGCCAGCGGAAATTCGTCAATCTGCTGGCCATCAAGGCCAAAGTGCCCAGCATAGTTTTATCCTGCATCGAACGGGGCTTCTGGTAGCACAGAACAAGTAGGCTTTCGTCGTCCAGTCTATTGGGCCTCTGCTAAAATTTGGTCCACCTGTCCCGCCCGGTACAGTGGCGCATTCAAGATGCCTCTTTCTCCCTTGGAACCATTCAGGGCCGAGAGCTTTAGGCTTGCGGGTGGTCCGTATTTCTCTCTGTATACGGCCAGGCTTTTTGAACGCGTATGCACCCCCGACTTGACCTCCACAGGCGCGATCCCATCCCCCACTACCCGCAAAAACTCAATCTCGGACAAACGCCCCCGCCACGAATAGAGCTCAGCCGCGCTGGAGGCCGCCAATTCCTGGGCGACGAAATTCTCGGCGACAAAGCCCTTGTAATTGCCGTACTCCTGATTGACGATGGCGTCGAGGGATAGATCCAGCATACAACCCAGCAACCCCACATCAAATAGATACAGCTTGAAGGTATTGGCTTTGCGGCGGCTACGCAGGGGCAGGGAGGGCTGCTCGATGATATAGACTTGCAACGCCAACCCGGAACGCACCAACCAGTCGATAGGACCGGCAAACTGGGCGAATTTAGAACGATTTGGTATCACCCCTCGAAAGCGGTATTTACCCACCGAATCGTCCACGACACGGGCGAGTTGCTCGGGTATATTTTCGAAAACCCGATTGATATGGGCCGCGTTTTCCTTGCCTGCATGCTTGGCGAAATCGCTCTGATACCCCACCATCAGCCTTTGCTGCACGGCCCGCGCCGCCTGCAAGGCCCCCAAGCCTTCACCACCCTGGTCGAGGAAAGCCTGCACGGCCTCCGGCAAACCGCCGGTTGCGTAGTACAGTTTCAATTCATTCCACAACAACTGGTGCACAGCCTCGGGCAGGGCCTCCGCCGCCGGGCTGTCGGCCAGATAAGTCGAGGCCCGCGGCTGGTGGGCCCGCAAAAATTCGCCAAAGGACAGCGGATACAGCGACATAAATTCGACCTGTCCGACAGGAAACGAAGTCTCGTTGAGCAATAGGCCGATATGGGACCCGGCGCAACAGACGGCCAATTCCGGCATCTCTTCGCTGAAGTACTTCAGACTGGTCAGCGCCCGGGGGCGCTCTTGCACCTCGTCAAAAACAAGCAGATCCTGGGCCGGATCGATATCCGCATTGAGCACTACCTCCAGCGCCCGGAGCAGATCCCTGGGCGCGAGGCTGCCGGCAAACAGATCGTAGTCTTGTCCCCGCTGCTCAAAGTTGATATAGTGCATACGGCGGAACTGATTTTGGCCAAACGCTTTCAGCAGCCAAGTTTTACCGACCTGACGGGCACCGCGTAAAATGAGCGGTTTTCGCCCACGGCGTTCTTTCCATTGGAGCAGTTGGTTGTATTTATCGCGTTTCATGTTGAAATTTTAGTCGTATATGACTTTTTTTACAAGGATAAAAAGTCATATTTGCCTTTTTTTACAAGGAAAATACGCTATGCCTGCACTAAAAGCTGCCGTCATCGGCTGCGGCGGTCGCGGCCGCGCCCACGCCCTGGGCTATCACACCGCCCCGAATGCTACCCTGGTCGCCTGCGCCGATACCAACCCGGCCGCCGCCCAAAAACTGGCCGCCGAACTCGATATCCCCGCTACCTACCAGGACTACCGCCAGTTGCTGGCTCAGGAAAAACCCGACGTCGTCAGCATTGGCCTATGGACCGGCTTGCACCTGGAAGCTGTCCTGGCCTGTGTCGAGGGGGGGGTCAAGCTGGTCAATTGCGAAAAACCCATCGCCCCCACCTGGGGCGAGGCCCGCCGCCTGTGCCAAGCCTGCGACGATAACGACGTCCTACTCACCTTTAGCCACCAGACCCGCTACGGCCCCTCCTTTTGCAAGGTCCGCGACCTGGTCCAGCAAAACGCTATCGGCGAGCTGATCCGCATTGAAGGCTGCGGCGCCAATCTCTTCGACCTGGGTACGCACCGCCTCGACCGCATGTTCTTCTACAACGACGACCAGCCCGCCGCCCATGTCATGGGCCAGGTGCACTGCGCCGAGGAACGCTCCATTTTTGGCGTCCCCATCGAAACCCACGGCCTGGCCCATATCCAATGGCACAACGGCGTTAGCGGCGTATTGGTCACCGGTGGCCACAATCCGGTGCAGGACCGCCTTATTGGCAGCGACGGCATCATCGAAAACAACGGCCGCCAGGTGCGCCTACTCAGCTCGGCCACCAACGGCTGGGAAACACCCGCCCTCGACAAGGTGGATATCCCCGGCGCCGAAAGCGCCTTGTATATCCACGACGCCCTTGCCTGGCTGGCTGGCGGCGACGAATCGATGACCTCGGCCCGCCGCGCTCTGCAGGGCACCGAATTGATCTTTGCCGCCTACGAGTCGGCGCGCCGCCGCGAACGGATTGACCTGCCTCTCGACATTGACGATTCGCCGCTTATTAGCATGCTGGAACAGGGCCAGATAACCATCCCCGACTATACCGCCCACCTCTCAGAGGCGGAAAAAGCCGACGGCTTCGAGTTGCTGTTCAATGGGAAAGACTTAGAAGCATGGCACATCATAGGGAGAGAAGAAGGCTGGACGGTGGACAAGGGACTTTTATCCTGCACCGGCCAGGGCCGCGGCTGGATCCGGCCCGCCGATGAATACGCCGATTTCACCCTGCGCCTCGACTACCGCATTAGCCCGCGCGGCAATAGCGGCATTTTCCTGCGCACCAGCCAAGAAGGCCGCCCCGCCTTCCAAGGCATGGAGATCCAACTGCTCGACGACCGCCGCGCCCCGCTGACGCCCAAATCCAACGGCGGCATCTACGACGCGGTGGCCCCCCAGGTAGATCCGTCCAAGCCAGCCGGCACCTGGAATCCGGTGGAAATAACCTGCCGCGGCCCCCAGGTGGAAGTAAAAATCCACGGCCGCCAGACCGTTTCCTGCGATACCTCGACGCACGCCGATCTAAAGGACCGCCTCAAAACCGGCTTGATCGGCCTGCAAAACCACGGCAGCCCCATCGCCTTCCGCAATATCCGCCTCAAAGTGGAATAGAATATGCCGGCACCACCGATCCACCTGGACGCTTATCTGACCCAGATCCAAAACCAACTAAGCGTCCGCACGCTGTGCCTTTTACAACAGGGCAACCAGGTCCTGCTGGGTCGCCGCAAGGGCGCTTTTGGCAAGGGGAAATACTCAGGGATTGGCGGCAAAGTGGAAGCGGGCGAAACCGTGCCGCAGGCAGCGGTACGGGAAACCGTGGAAGAAATAGGCGTCGAACCCCTGGCTATTGAGCCCGTCGCCACCCTCACCTTCCTCTTCCCGCAGATGGACGAGCCCGAAAATTGGAACCAACAGGTCCACGTCTTCACCGGCCACACTTGGCGCGGCACCCCGACCGAATCGGCGGAAATGGCCCCGGCCTGGTTTACCCCGGAACAAATCCCCTACGACCGCATGTGGGCCGACGCGCCGCTGTGGCTGCCCCGCGTTTTGGCCGGCGAAAAATTAAAGGGCTATTTCATTTTCGACCGCGACAGCGCCCTCTACCAGCACCGCCTGATGACCGGTAATTGTAGTCAGTAGTTATCTGAAGCATATGTCAATTCTGTCAGTATAGCGTTCCACTTCCCTATTCTACGCTTGCACCGATCTTCTTCGGCTTATTTCCCAGCCTCCCCCTTTTTCCATGCAAGCCGAGCCAAGGGGTTGGGGGTATTGGCCGGCGGCGGGCAGTGGGGGAGCGGGGCGGGGCAGCTGGAGGCCGGGTTGGCGGCGCAGCCGGGTGGGGCCGGGCAGGCCGCAAGCGGGCCTCACTGCCCGCCAGAGGCCGACACCCCCAACCCCGCCCTCGTCCTGCACTCCCCGCCTCCCTTCGCATTGACAGCCCACCGCCCTATCCCACCCCAATCTCCGCCCCCGGCAACGGCGCCATATCCCCCGCCCGCAACACCTCCTCCAATTGCGCCAACGTCGCCGCCCCGCTGGAAACCGTAGAAACCCGATCATCTCCCAACACATAGCGAAAGGCGCTTTGCGGCAAGGTGCTGTCTTCCTCGCGCAAACGCGCCAATATACCTCGACACCGCCCCCGCGCGGCCTCGTCCTCCAAGCGCCCCAGCCCCTCTTCCTCTTGCCCATCCACATAGAGCCCACCGGCCAATACCGTGGCCGCCACCACCCCCATATCCTGCGCCGCCGCTGTCGGTAGCACTTCCCGGGCCGCCAACTGCAGACAAGGATGGTAATCGTGGTAGACCAACAGCGTATCGAATTCCCCCGTCGCCGCCAGCCGCGCCAACAGCGGAATCGCCCGCCCGGTAATACCGATATAATCGCACCAGCCCCGCGCCTGCGCCGCCCGCAAGCCTTCCAACGTCCCTCCCGGCTCGACGATCCGCTCCCAGCCGGCCAGATTGACCTCGTGAATTTGCGCCACCGCCAATTTCTCCAGGCCCAATAAACCCAGACTGCGCTCTATACTGCGCAGCACTGAATCGCGTTTGTAATCGAACCCCTCGGGCTTAAAGCCGATTTTAGAAGACAAGTAGAACGGCTGCTGCACCCCCTTGAGCGCCTGCCCCAATAGTGTTTCGCTGTCGCCGTAGAGCGGTGCCGTATCGATATAATTGACGCCCAGCTCCAGAGCCCGTCGCACTAGCGCAGTGGCATTCTCCTGGATCCGGTCGGCATCGGGACCAGCCAGATAGGCCCCTCCTATACTGACGGCGCTCACGTCCAAACCGGTCCGTCCCAATCGTCTGTACTGCATAGCAATCACTCCCTGTCCCAGTCGCTCAATAATCGACAAGAGCCACACCGTGAGCCGCTAGCTCAAGTCGCAATATACCCCCTTCGCACTCGAGCCGCTCGCCGGCGCCGGCGCAAAAGAACTCCGGATCTCGCCCCGCCTCTCCCTGCGTGCCTTCATCCAGGTAGCACACCCGCACCTGAGACGGCAACCGGTCGTCCCGGACCCGCATCGTCTGCCGACCGGCCTGCATATTAGCCACCAGCAGCCGGCGCCGCCCGTCCTTGTCCAGCACCAGGGCTTCGGCCGCCAGTCCGTCGCTGGAAATTGCCTCCACCACCTGCCCGCCGACAAAATCAGCCACCGCAGAAAAAACATGGTAAAGCGGAAAAACGGACCCAGGAACCGAAGGAAACTTCTCGGGCAACGGACTCCCCGTCGCCCGCTCCATAAGTCCGCGCCAGCCCACGGTCTCGTAATAGGTCACCCCAGCCACCGCGCCAGTGGCCAAATGCTTAATGCTTCCCACCGTCCACACCGCCCCAAATAACGACAACTGGCGCATATCGACCGGATCGGGTAATTCCCCTTCGGGCGGCGCTGGGGCCGGGCCCGTGGCGTTGGGATTGAAGCGCATCTTCAACGTCACCGGAGATACCCACAGCGGCAAGTCGCGGCAAAACGCCCGGGCGCTGTGCGCCGTCAGCGGCTGGGCAGCCAACGTTTCCACCAGCGACGCATCGTCAAAGGCATGGACCTGCGGATTGACGGAATAGGAGACCAGGTCGAGCCCTTCCAACGACGGACGCTGGCGGTTCAATTCAGTGAAAAAGCAATCGGTGCCGGCGCCAATAGACCCAACCAGATGCTGGCGAGCCAATTCTATCCACTGACTTCCAGTCGACTTCTCGTCCTGATGGAAGATCAGCCAATGACCAATAGGAGCCTCAATCTCTGCCGCCGCTGCAGCTAATTGCGCCAATTGCTCGGCGGCCTCATCACCAAGAATGACCGCCGCCTCCAGCACCGCCCCCAGGGCCCGGGCTTCACCGCTGGCCCGCTCAAGCTCCGCCCGCCAAGCCGTCCCGCTCAAGTGCAAATCGACCCGCAGATGGTGCAGCTTCAAAGCCTTAAGACGCGCCACCTCCGCCGCGCTCAACGCGTCCCCATCGCTAGCCACCCCCAACCCCAATTTGGGCAGATCGTAATTCTGGCGACCTACTTCTATGGTCGTTTCCTCCACTCCGGTGCCGATCGCCACCGCCGCGCCACTAGAGCGCAAACGGATCTCCTGGACAAATTCATCGCCTTTTTTCACCGCAAAGGGAAAGGACAATTCCAACGGTCGGCAATACGTTTTATAGGAGGCGTCAGTCCAATTGCGCTGGTCCTCCATTTCAAAAATATCGCCCTCAAAGCCGACCTCAAACCAGCTCTCCGGTGCCACTTGGTGGGCAATTTTGCGCATATTCATAAAGGGCTGGTGCGGCGAAATCATCTCGGGAAATCCGTCCTCCTGCACCGAGCCGTCGACCTGGGTCACCCGACAGGGCGCCCCGGCGCAGGAGACCGGATGCAAGACGCAAAAACCAATACGGCTGCTCATAAAGTCGGTTATCGCTTCGCCGTGGAAAGAAAAGCTCACCTCGCCCCGGGCCGTGCCGGTAATGGCACCTTGCCAAGAAAAATCAATCTCCCCCTCCTGGTTGCACACAGCAAACGTCAGCGCAAAACCGCCATTTTCCTCGACCAATTCCACCTGGCTGATCTGCGGCGCCACCGTGCCCCAATTGCGGTCACGGACGGCCGCGTAAATCCCCCGCAACACCTCTGTATCGCCCCATTTCACATAGCGCAAAAAACCCTCCGCCGGCTCGAAAACCATACTCAGAGGGCCGGCCTTGAGTTCGATGCGCTCGCCCAGCGCGCTGCCGCCTGGTGCCATACTCAGCTCTCCTAGATATCGACTTTGTAATTCAATTGCACCTCATCGCCGTGCATGCCGCGAAAGCCCCAATTGCAGGGCGGGCTCTCGTAGATACAAATTTCCAGATCCTGGTGGGAAATGCCAACCTCGTCGCGGATACGGTCGAAAAGCAGCCGCACCAGGCGCTTTTTGGTCGGCACCGTGCGGCCTTCCATCATGGTGATTTCAATGATGGTATAGGCGTCGGTCCGCCCCTCCGGATACAGCATATCTTCGGGCGCCATGGGGGAAAACCGGTGCGCCCGCTTGTCGGGCGGAAATTTGAGCGCTTCGACAATACAAGCGCCAATGGTCTCCGACAATTTCGCCTTGATCGGATTGAGCTTTTCCGCAATACCGAATACTTTGACCTGTGCCATAGATTTTTACTCGCCGGTGGACTGGCCACGGCAACCCTCGGGTTGGCCGCGGACCGAAGACGGTGTATATTGGTCCGGCTTTTTACGGTTCTTGGCGAAGCCGAGCCTACTCGACCCCGAACCTATCTCGGCGAAAGCCGCATCTAACCGACCCCGAACCTAAACCAAACCACGCCTCCCTTCAACCGAGGATACCCCATGCCCCATTTCGACGCCATCATCGTCGGTACCGGCCAGGCCGGCCCCGCCCTGGCCGACCGCTTAGACGACGAAGGCCTGAGCGTAGCCGTAATTGAACGGCAACATTTTGGCGGCACCTGCGTCAACGTCGGCTGCATCCCCACCAAAGCGCTGGTGGCCAGCGCCCGGGCCGCCCATATGGCCCGCCGCGGCCCCGACTTCGGAGTCCGCGTCAATGGTCCAGTCGAGATCGATATGGCCCAGGTAAAAGCGCGCAAAGACGCCATTGTCGCAGCCTCCAACGCCGGGGTCACCGGCTGGCTGGAAAGCCTAGACAACGGCACCCTGTACCGGGGGCACGGGCGCCTCGAAGTCCCCGGCCAAGTGCGCGTCGGCGACGATGTCTTAACGGCCGACAAAATCTTCCTCAATGTCGGCGCCCGGGCTTTCGTGCCGCCCATTCCCGGCCTCGACCAGGTGGACTACCTGACCAATTCGACCATGATGGAGGTCGACTTTGTGCCCGACCACCTGATCATTATCGGCGGCAGCTATATCGGTCTTGAATTCGCCCAGATGTACCGCCGTTTCGGCAGCCAGGTGAGTATTGTCGAAATGGGCGATACCCTTTTACCGCGCGAGGACGAAGACGTTTCGGCCGGCATCCGCGGCATCCTCGAAAAAGAGGGCATCGACCTACATTTAGGCACCCAGGTCAAACGCCTGGAAAAGCACGGCGACGAGACCGTCGCCCATTTGGAAAGCGGGGAAATTAGCGGCTCGCACCTGCTCTTTGCCGTGGGTCGCCAGCCCAATACCAGCGATTTGGGCCTGGACCGGGCCGGAGTCGAAACCGACGAGCGCGGCTTTATCAAAGTCGACGACCAATTGCAGACCAACGTCCCGGGCATCTGGGCTCTGGGCGACTGCAACGGCCAAGGGGCCTTCACCCACACGGCGTACAATGACTTTGAAATTGTCGCGGCCAATCTTTTCGACAACGACCCGCGCCGCCTCACCGACCGCATTCTGTGCTACGGGCTCTTCATCGACCCACCCCTGGGCCGAGTGGGCATGACCGAAAGCCAGGCGCGCCAGTCGGGCCGCAAAGTCCTGGTCGGCAAACGCGCTATGGCCGATATCGGTCGCGCCAAAGAGCGCAGCGAGACCGATGGTTTTATGAAGGTATTGGTCGACGCCGATACCAAGGAAATTTTGGGGGCGGCCATCCTCGGCATCAACGGCGACGAAGTGGTCCACCTGCTGCTCACCGCCATGTACGCCGGGGCGCCCTATACGACCATTCAGCGGTCGGTGCATATCCATCCCACCGTCGCCGAATTGGTGCCCACTATGCTGGGCGATTTGGAGCCGTTGGCATAAGGAATGATGCGCCTGGCGCCGATGGGCGCCAGGCCGTCTTCTCAATCCTGCCGCACCGCCAACCAGATTACAAAGCGCCCGCCGCCGCTTTCGCCTCGGGATCTGACGCGCTCTTCCTCCACCGTAAAGCCGGCCTGCCCCAAGCGTTTGACAAAAGGGGGATCAACCCCGACGGACCAGACCGCCAAAACCCCGCCCGGTCGCAGAGTCCAGTGGATGGCCTTGAGTCCGTGCGGCTGATAGAGCCAGTTATTCGATTTGCGCGTCAGCCCTTCGGGCCCGTTGTCGACATCCAACACCACGGCGTCGTATGTTTCCGGCGCTTTGCGCAGCAGCGGTACGATATCGCCCTGGTGCACCTCGACGCGCGGATCGTCAAGTGGCCGCTCCGCCAAATCACCTAGGACGCCGCGGTTCCAATCAATTACCGCTGGCACCAGTTCGGCGACCTCGATCTTGGCTTTGGGCCCCAATTGCCCCAGCGCCTTCCCCAGCGTATAGCCCATCCCGAGACCGCCAATAAGTAAACGGGGCCTCTGCTGCCCCCCTAGTTTGGCGCAGGCATAGTCAGCCAGCGCATCCTCCGAACCATGCACCCGGCTGTTCATCAATTCGAGGCGTCCTGTCCGGATAGAATATTCCTCGCCGCGTCTGTACAGAGTCAACTGATCGTCGCTGTCTGGCACCGGGGCCGTTTCAATCAATTCCCAGGGTATCATAGATTCCTTTAAGGTTATGCTGGTTTTTGCCAGGTGTTTCTGTCGTCTACTGGTCGCTGTGGTTAGGTTTAGTCATTACGGCCGCTTATCTAACAGAACACCTCTGAACGAGCCCCTTGGGCGGATTGGCTGGAAGGAGGCAGTGGGGGCGTGGCGGCCGGGCAGAGCGGGCTCGGGACTTACACGGCGCAGCCGTGTGGGGGCAGGGTGGTCGAGCAGAGCCCGCTCGGGCCTTACTGCCTCCTGGAAGCCGATCCGCCCAAGGGGCGACCAGGCACCCCGCCAATTATACAAACATCACTCTCAAACCTAACAAAGAGCCCCCAATGACCAAACCACTCAATATTCTATGGGTATCCTTCGAAGACTGCTACCCCTATTTCGCCTGCTACGGCGATCCCATCGCCCGCACCCCCCATCTCGACCGCCTGGCCGCTCAAGGCGGCCTGTGGAGCAAAGCCTTCTCCACCGCCCCCGTATGCTCGCCGGCCCGCTCGGGCGTTATCACCGGCATGTACCCCACTTCCATCGGCACCCACCACCACCGCACCGGCTCGGGCGACCAGTACGAGACGCTGGCCTATAGCTACGAAGCCGTACTGCCGCACTACGTCAAATGCTTCAGCGAATATCTGCGTGCCGCCGGCTATTACTGCAGCAATAACGCCAAAACCGACTACCAATTCGCCCCGCCCATCACCGCCTGGGACGACTGCAGCGGCAACGGCCACTGGCGCCATCGCCCCGACCCGGAGCAACCTTTTTTCGCCGTCTTCAATCTGCAAAAAACACACGAAAGCCAAATGTGGGAGCCCGAGGAGGAAGACGAACAATTCACCTTTGACCTGGACCAGATCCCCGTCCCACCCTATTTCCCCGACACCCCCAAAGTGCGCCGCTCATTGGCACGCATGTACCAAAATATCGAAACCTGCGATACCCGCCTGGGGGAAATCCTGCAGCAATTGGAGGACGACGGCTTGGCCGACCATACCGCCGTTTTCGTCTGGACCGACCACGGCCCCATGCCCCGGGGCAAGCGCTGGCCGCACGACAGCGGCATCCGCAGCCCGCTCATAATCCGCTGGCCCGACGGTCTGGAAGCCGGCACGATCTCCGAACAATTGGTCAGCACCATCGACCTGGCCCCCACCGTACTCTCCCTGTGCAATGTAGAAATCCCCTACCACATGCAAGGCCGGGCTTTCCTGGGCCCCAAGGCCGCCCCACCGCGCGACTACATCTTTGCCGCCCGCGACCGCTACGACGAAATGTACGATACCGTCCGCGCCGCCCGCGACAGCCGCTTCAAATACCTGCGCCACTATCACCCCGAGCAGCCCTACCTGCTCTACAACCGCTACCGCAACAAACACCCCATCATGCAGGAAATGTGGCGCCTACACGCCGCCGGCGAACTCACCGGGCCGCAACAACAGATGCTACAGGGCAAACGCCCCGCCGAAGAGCTATTCGACACCCAAGCCGATCCGCACGAGGTCCACAATCTGGCCGAAGACCCGGCCTATGCCGCCGACCTAGACCGCCTGCGCCAGGCCATGGACGACTGGCAGAGGGACGTCGGCGATCTGGGCCTGGTCCCCGAAGATATCATGTACCGGCAGATGTACCCCGACGGCGTCCAACCCACCACCCAGGAGCCCTTATTTATTGTCTTGGGCGGCGACAATTACGGCGAGGAAGAAAGTCCGCAAGGCGGCACATTCACCGGCCCGGTATTATTGCAAATGCAAAGCAGTACTCAGGGCGCCTCCCTCGCCTATACCCTGGATACGGGCGACGAGCCGCACTGGCTGCTCTATCACCAGCCTGTGTCGCTACCACCAGGCACCCACCAGGTCCGTGCCCAGGCGATCCGCATTGGCTACTCCCCCAGCAGCGAAGTCAGCGCCAACTTCGAAGTACGGACGATTAGTTGACCTATATCCAATAGAAAACCGTTTGGCCAAGCCCTTTGGGTGGGTCGGCTGGAAGGCAGGCAGTGATGTCTGAGGCCTCGAAGAGGCCGAGTTTACTGCCTGCCTTCCAGCCGACCCACCTAAAGGGCGTTCAAGCAGCCCGCACTTCCCCAAAACCAGCGGACCATTTAGGCCGCCTCGACGCCCAACGCCTTGTTGAGCGCCGGCATCAATTCATGGGCGAACAAATCCATACTGTGCAGCCAGCTTTCCTTGTCGTCCCAATCGTAGCTCATCAGCACCAGGGTGCCAAAGGGACCGGTTTCCTCTATCAGCGCCAACAGCCGCCGCAAGACCTCGTCGACATCGCCGGCGATAATCTGCTCGGTCATGAGAAAATCGAGATTGCAATCGGCGTCTGACATCTCCTGGTCGCGCTTATAAATGCGGCGCCCCAGCCCCTTGTCGAAGAGGCGGCCGATATATTCGTAATTCTGCCCCAGAGAATTACTCCGCGCCTTGGCCACCGCCTCGGCCGTGGTATCGGCCAGAAAGATCGACCGCGCCACTTTCCAGTCGGCGCGATCGGGCTGACGCCCCGCCGCCAGGGCACCGCGCTCATAGGTCTGCCAATTGTCGGCGATGATATTGCCGGCCACCAAACAGTGCGAAAAAGGCTGGAAGCCGCGCTGCCCCGCCATTTGCAGACTGTATGAATTGGGGCTCATCCCCGGTATCGAAATGGGTGGATGGGGTTGCTGGTAGGGCTTGTGGATGAAGCCTATCAGCGTCTCTTCGTCGACGTTGTCGGCCAGCTTGAATTGCCAGTGTTTGCCGTTGTGTTCGTAGGGCGGATCAGTTGACCATAATTTAAGAATGGCGTCAATGGCCTCACCCGTCATCGAACCGCCGTCCTTGGGATCGACCCCATACAATTCCTGGTCGGCGGTGACACTGCCGGGCCCAAAGCACAGATTGAGACGGCCCTTGGCCAAATGATCGAGGAAGGCCAGACGGCTGGCCACCTGCGCCGGGTGGTGCTGGTTGAGGCAGACCGGCGCCGGTCCCAGGCGAATGCGACTGGTATCCCCCAGGGCGCGGCCGATAAAGATCTCGGGCATGACGATAGTCTCGTACTTCATGGTATGGTGCTCGCCGATCCAAAATTCCTCAAAGCCCAATTCCTCGGCCCTCACGACCAGTTCGAGATCCTCGTCAAAGCCCTGGGCCAGCGGTTTGTCGGCGGCATGGTAGGGCATGATGAACATGCCCGATTTAATCGGTTCCATATAGAAGTCCCCTAGTTGGATTCCTACTAGCTGGTTTTGCCGGTGTATTGGCAACAGACGAAATGCAGGTTTATTGGCTCTTCTCCAACCACTTATTGAAAGCCGCCGCCGATTCGACCACCAGTTGGCCGTCTAGCGATTCGTGTTCAATGCCGCACAACTGGTCGCCGGAAAAGGGGTACGCCCCGGTCGCCTCGGCCGCAAAGGTCTGCTCAAAGGCCATATCGGGTATGGCGACCTGGTTCAGCTGCAACAACGGTTGGGTGAAAACATAGATATAGTCCCGGCTGGTGAACTCTAGCTCGATAGGCCAATCGACCGGTACGTGAAGATCGGGGCCAGCCATGCTTATATCGTCGTCGGTGTGCAGTTGGCCATCGACGCCGGGATAGCGGAATTGCCAGTAATACTGCTCGCCGACGACCTGGATGCGCAGGGGGTTGGGAAGCTGGGGGGGCGACTGGCAACCAGCCAGGGCATAAGCCGCCAGAGCCCAGAGACTATAATAGAGTGCGCCGCGTAATAAACGGGCTTGCTTGAACGCCCCTGATCGGGTCGGCTTCCAGGGGGCTCACTCGACAGTACCACAGAATCACACAGGGCCATTCGCACCTCCCGATACTACCCGAAAATACACACTCAATCAGCCGACTAAAACCGAGGCTCAGGAAGCATCTATGCATCTGCCCCGCCTCAATCCCGCGCAAATAAACCGGCCCCGACCGCCCCTGTCAAGCGCCTTTACATTGATCCTTTACCACCTTAAACTCACACATTGATCCAGCCCCCGCTCAATGCAAAGGACCCCGACCATGCCCCACCCTCTCCACCTCACCGCCGCAGATGTCGACTTCTACCGCGACAACGGCTATTACGTCTACGGCCACCCGCTTTTCCCGCAGGACAAATTCAGTGCCCTAAAGGATTTCTTCGAAGATCTCCTCGCCCAATTGCCCACCGACAAGCGACCCGAAGCCATGGACGTGCCGCACTTTGCCCACCCCGAATTATTCGACTGGCTCCTAGCCGACGAGGTACTCGATTTTGTCGAGGCTTTTCTGGGACCCGATATCGCCCTGTGGTCGAGCCATTTCATCTGCAAGCCGCCCGGCGACGGCCGCCGCGTCCCCTGGCACGAGGATTCGGCTTACTGGAAACCCCGCCTCGATCGCCACGAGGTCCTCACCGTATGGCTGGCCATTGACGATTCGACGCCCGAAAACGGCTGCATGCGCGTTATCTCGGGCACCCATACCCACGGCTTTTCCGACTACGCCCCGGTCGACGAACCCGACAAACACGTTTTTGGCGCCGAGATTCTGCCCGAACAGGTTGACCAATCGCGCCTCGTCGATCTCGAATTACAGGCAGGCCAATGCCATATCCATCATTCCCGCACAATCCACGGCTCAAACGCCAATACCAGTGCCAAACGGCGCTGCGGCTATACCATGCGCTATATGCCCAGTTCGGTGCGTATACTCGACACCCCGCAAGCACAGAACCACGCCATCTACCTGGCCCGGGGCCGCGACCTGGCCGGCAATAGCTACGGCGAGCCGGGACAGCGGTTTGAGCCGGGTATCCGTTGAATAGAAAAATCCCCAACCTGGATTTTACACGCCAGATCGTGAGACCAGATTTCCCATTTGAGGAAAAATGACAACATTCCCGTTCTCCACCCGCCCCTTCGCCGCCGCAGATTGGGACGCCCTCTGCGCCCTATACGAACCGGCCGCCAAGAGCGAATTGGCCCTCACCGGCACCGACCCAGCCGCTTTCCGCCCCATGCAGGAGGAAGAAGACCTGGATAAATTCCAGCGCCTCAATACCGCCCTGGTGGCCTGCATCGATAACCGCCTGGTCGGCTTTGCGGCCTGGCGCGACCGCGGCACCTGGCACGGCAGCGGCTATTTATCCTGGCTCTACGTCGATCCGGCCTACCACCGCCGCGGCATTGGCAACCAACTGCTGGCCCAGGCCATAGCCGCCCTGGGCGACCAGGCCTGGACCCTGACCAAAAAAGGCAATACCCCCGCCATCACCCTCTACCAGAAATACGGCCTGCAGATCGTCAAATCGAGACCGGCCGACGCCTGGGGCTACCCCCATACCGAACTCCGCCTGGCCCTACCCACCAGCCACAAAGCCGATCCAGCCGCACCCAATTTCGGCGGCTAACACGCAGCTCCTTCCCCTATTTAGTCGCCGACCAAGGGTTTGGAAGGGGTGGCCGGCGGCGGTATGTGGGGGCCAGGCGGTGGGGCAGCTGGAGGCCGGGCGGGCGGCGCAGCCGGGTGGGGCGGGGAAGGCCGCAAGCGGGCATCACATACCGCCAGAGGACACCCCTTCCAGACCCGCACTCGGCAGCCCACCCCGACCCTATTTAGCCGCCATCGAAGGGCTGGTGGCCGGCGGCGGGCAGTGGAGGTGTGAGGCGGGGCAGCTGGAGGCCGGACGGGCGGCGCAGCCGGGTGGGGAAGTCCGCAAGCGGGCATCACTGCCCGCCAGAGGCCGCCGACCCTGAAACCGTCCTTGGCACGCTCCCCCACTTTCCCTACTCTCCTTTAAATAAAGCATCTCGCCCTCCCTGCAGGAGTCTACCATGCCAGAAATAAAATTCGCCGCCATGAGCCTGGGCTGGGGCAACCCCGCCGGCGCCCAACTAGACGCCTTTCTAACCGATGTCAAAACCGCCGGCTACGACGGCGTCGCCGGCTTTGCCGACGGCAGTTGGGAAATATACCAGGACCAACCCGACCAATTCGCCCGCCAACTCGACGACCACGGCCTGTCCCTGGCCAGCCTCGACGTCAAAGTCCACCGCGACCTGGAGACCTACCGCAAAACCTGCGCCTTCATGGCGCAATTCGACTGCCGTCACTTAGTCTGCTTAGGAGGCGTCGGCACCGTCGCAGAAAATTATATCGAATTGGCCGAGGTCCTCAATCCCATCGGCGCCATCGCTCTCGAATACGGCATCCGGGCAGTCTACCACAACGGCCGCACCCGCGAGACCTTTGCCGATATGACCACTGTCTTGGACCATGTCGACCCCGAAAAAATCCACGCCATGTGCGATCTGGGCTATGCCAGCCGCGACTTCATCGAATTCTCCATGGCCCAACGGGCCATCCATTTCCTGCAGACCTATTGGGACCGCATCGATTTTATCGAATTCAAAGACTTCAACGACGAAACCGAACTCAATACCCCCATCGGCGAAGGCCTGTGCGACTGGCAAGCAGTATTCGCCTTTTTGCAGGAAAAGCAATACAGCGGCTGGATCACGGTGGAACAAAACGGCCACGAAGGGCTGAGCAAAGGGCGCTCCCCGCTCGAATGTGCCACCATCAGCCGCGATTTTATTCGTCGGGGATTGGACAGTTAAACAGTCTGCTTTCTAGCCGGTTTGGTAAGCCTACTTATTCGGCATATAGGCAACAATCCGCAATGGACTGCCGCTGCCGCCCTTGATTTTCATCGGCAAGGCAATAATCGTGAATCCAGTTGCCGGCAATTGGTCGAGATTGGCCACATTTTCTAACCCGGGTATATTTTTCTCAAATAAAATCTGATGGGTTTCAAACAGGGTTGAACCCCCATAATCGATACTGGGTGAATCCAGGCCGACGGCCTTTATTTTTCTTTCCGTTACTAAAAAACGGGCCGCATCAGGGTGGATACCAGGGAAACGCAATTTGCCCACCGCTTCCTGTCCTCTTTCACTGGTCCCCATGTATTTTTCTCTATCCGGCCACAGCGGACTCGAACCCGTATCGATCAACAAGATACTGTTTTCCGGTATCGCCCCATGCTCTTTTTCCCAAGCCAATATATCCGCAACTGAAAACTGATAATTGCGATCGCTTTTCACTTTTTCAACAATGCGAATCACGACCCCAGGGCCAATCAATTGCTCCACGGGAATCTGGTCTACGGTATGGCGATTCTCATAAAAGTGAATGGGCGCGTCTACATGGGTTCCGCCGTGTTCTGCGCCGCTAAAATTATAGGCGGTATAATAATAACCGGCTTCTGTATGCCCTTCGAATACAGCCGTCTTTTTAAATGTATCGGCAGTCGGCCAGTAAATGGCTTCTTCGGAGAAGTCGTGGGTTAGATCAATCCAGGTGCCATCGGATAAATCCTGTCCACTGGCAGAAAACGAAGTAGTCAGTGCCATTAGAAAGACGAACAGTGAAATTGCCTTTTTCATATTTCTTATCCTTTCAAACAAGCACTCTTTAAGACGAAGAAATTTTCCCCACCTCCACCAGCGCACCGCCACGCTGGGCCGACAGATAGGCGGCATCGACGATCTGCATGGTCTGCAGATTGCCCCGCCCGCTGTGCAACGGCTCGATGCCCTGACGCGCCGCCTCCAGCAAATGCCTCATGCTCTGCCCCATCGCCGTGGGGAAGGTATCTTGCTGGCTGCAATCCAGCTCTTCCAAGGCCCCATCTGCCGGTTGAATGCGCAACGTCGCCTTATCCGCCAAAAAGCCCTCCTTGGCCGACAACAGCGACCCTTGGGTGCCGTCGATCCGCAAGCGACACTCGGGCAAGGTCGGCGAATGCCAGTTGGAAACCATAGTACCCACGGTCCCATTTTCGAACTGCACATTCAGGCTGGTATAGGTCTCCCCCTCCACATCGGGGTTCCACGAGCGCATGACGGCCGCCACACTGGTGGGCGGACTCCCTGCCAAAATGCGGATGCGATCGATTAAATGAATGCTAAAAATACTGATCTCCAACCGCTGTTCCCTGCTGCGCCAGCCCTGCACCCGGGTCCTGTTTTGCAAGTGGTCGTGGGCGATATGGCGCACCTGGCCAATGCGCCCCGAAGCAATCGCCTGCCGAATCGCCTCCATATCGCGGGTAAAATCCATCTGGTGATTCACCGCCAGCACCACCCCCGCCTTTTCCGCCGCCTCGACAAACGAAACTGCATCGGCCAGGGTTTCCCCAAACGGCTTTTCCACCAGCAAGTGGATGCCCTGCTCAATGGCGGGAAAAATGACCTCGTGGCGCACCGCCGGGGGCGTCAGCAAACTGATGACATCGACTTGCCCCGAGGCGATCATATCCTCGGCCCGGGTAAATCGATGCGGAATAGCGTATTTATCGCAATAGCCCTGCAGTATCTCCTCATTCGGATCGCAGCCGGCTACCACCTCTCCCAAATCGCCAGCGACACTCCTATAACCGGCGATATGCCGGTTGGCGATTCCCCCGCACCCCACAATACCAATACGAAACCCATTCATCACGCCCTCCTTATTAGTGAATTTCCTTTACCACAAATTGTCTAAATCCTTCGCTCCCTTCAAGGCCGCCCCCTTCTCACCCCCCCTTTTTCCTTTGCGTCTTCCCTCCCCTTTCCCCTATTTAGTCGCCACCCAAGGGTCTGGAACGGGTGACCGGCGGCGGTATGTGGGGGATGGGCAGCGGGGCAGCTGAAGGCCGGGCGGGCGGCGCAGCCGGGTAGGGCTGGGAAGGCCGTAAGCGGGCATCACATACCGCCAGAGGACACCCGTTCCAGACCCGCCCCTGGCAGACCACCCGAACCCCGGGAGCACCAACCAGTTGCGTCTTTCCTTCTCTTTCCCCTATTTAGTCGCCACCCAAGGGCCTGGAACGGGTGGCCGGCGGCGGTATGTGGGGGATGGGCAGCGGGGCAGCTGGAGGCCGGGCGGGCGGCGCAGCCGGGTAGGGCTGGGAAGGCCGCAAGCGGGCATCACATACCGCCAGAGAACACCCGTTCCAGACCCGCCCCTGGCAGACCACCCGATATCCCCGGAGCACCACCATGCAACACATAACCGCCGATACCCCCCTCCACAACCCAGCCCCCTGGGCCGTCTGGCAACGCCAACTCTTCACCGCCCTCGACCAGTCCGCCCAACCCTTCCTCGACCACTTCACCCGCCCCAACGGCGAATTCATCTGGAACGACGAATGGGGCGGCGGCAGCCCCGACGATTATTACGAGCCTTTCTTCAACTGGCCCCTGGTCTACCTAATGGGCGGCGGCGAACACCTTTTGCAATTGGCCGACCGCCAGTGGGAAGCCGTCACCGGCCAGCTCACCCGCCTGGGCACCGTCAGCCGCGAATACGGCATCCGCGAGGACCAGATGCACCAATCGGAAAGCGACGTCTGCTTTTACCATTTGTGCCTGGCTCACCCCGATGGCCCCAAACGCACAGAACGGGCCCGCCGTTTTGCCGGCTTCTACACCGGCGAAGACCCCGAGGCACAAAATTACGACCCCCAGCACAAAATTATCCGCTCGGGCCTCAACGGCGCTCACGGCCCCTATTACGCCCCCCTGGAAAACCGCGACAAGCAAAGCTACAACCCCCTGGGCGGCACCATGGAAGTATACAGCCTGCCCTTTTTCGATCTGCCCGGCATTAACTCGGTCCAGGACCTGGCTGACCCGGCCAAGGCCAAATTGATGGGCCAGATTCTCTTCGACCGCTGGCGCCAGGGCGATACCCCGACCAACCTGGCCGTAACCTCACTGGTGACCAACGCCTTTTTGCTCACCGGCGAGGAAAAATACCGCGACTGGGTGGTCGAATACGTCGACGCCTGGATCGAGCGCGCCCAAGCCTTCGACGGCATGCTGCCCGACAATATCGGTCTGTCGGGTAAAGTAGGGGAATACTGCGCCGGCAATTGGTACGGCGGCCGCTACGGCTGGACCTTTCCACACGGCTTTCTCACCCTGCAAAAAGCCATCCTCGACGCGGCGGCCAACGCCTTCCTACTCACCCGCGACGCCGCCTATCTCGAACTGCCGCGCCGGCAGATGCAGCGCATTATCGAAGAGGGCCGGATGGAGGATATCCGCAGCCAGTATATGAGCATCACCGGGCGCTGGGAAAGCCAATTCGCCGCCATGGGCGACCAGCACGAAACCTTCCTGGTACCGCACCGCTACGGCGACGCCGGCTGGTTCGATTACCAACCGCTGAGCCCGGTATACCCGGTGACCCTGTGGAATCTGTCGATGGATGAGAGAGATTGGCAAAGCATGGAGGAAGTGCGCCAACAAGAGGCCTTCGACTGGAATGCGGTCTTCCCCTTCCACAATAAAGAGGATTCGGGCCACGAGGCCCCTTGGGTGCGTTTTTTAGCCGGGGCCAACCCGCAATACCCCGAACAAATACTACAAGCCACCTACCAAGTCTCCGGCCGCCGCCTGGCGCAACTGCGCGCCGACCAGGACGTGGGCACCCAGCACCACATACACCACTGGCAATGGGGCAACCCCGTTTCTTCAGAGGCATTGATACAGCTCACTATGGGGGGGCCGCAACCTATTTACAACGGCGGCCTGCTGCACGTCCGCCTGCGCTACTACGACGCCCAGCGCCGCCGCCCCGGACTGCCCGAGGACGTCGGCGCCCTGGTCGAAGGCCTCGAGGCCGACCGCACCGTGGTGCGGCTGGTCAACTTAAACCACAATGAAAGCCGGGAATTGGTCATTCAGGGCGGCGCCTTCGGCGAGCACGACTTCGGCCAGGTGAGCTACCACAGCCGCACCAGCGAATACCCCGGCTGGATGGGCGGCTACGCCGGCACCTACACCGCCCCGCCGCTGGAAACATCAGAGAAGAAGGCGCGCGTAGACGACAAACACCTACGGCTCGAATTGCCGCCCAACAGCGAAATTACCCTCGATCTGGAAACCCGGCGCTACGTCAACGAGCCCTCGCACCAAGCTGGACCGTTTTAACGGCCAAACCGATTAAACGCCTGGGCGCAGGGCTTTCCACCCGCCCATTGGGGAGCAGCCCGGCACTATCTTCACCATCGACGCCAATGAGGGCCTGCAGCTTGTGCTGCAGGCCCTCATTGTATATCCCCGTCAGGGCAACGCTACACCCGCCCGCCGCAATTCGTCGTCGATAATCTCGCGGAAAGCCGCAAAAGGCTGCGCCCCCGACAGGAAACGCCCGTTGATGAAAAAGGCCGGTGTGCCACTCACTCCCAGCGCCTCGCCGCTGGCCAGATCGAGGTCGACAGCGGCGGCATAGCGGCCCGACGCCAGACACTGAGTAAAGGCCGCCACGTCTAGGCCGGCCTCCTTGGCATAGCGCTCCAGATCCGGTTCCCTGAGCCGCCGGACATCTGTGAAAAGAAGGTCGTGATAAGACCAGAAAGCGCCCTGCTCGTGGGCGCACTGCCCGGCTTCGGCGGCGCGGTGGGCCTGCTGGTGCATGGCCAGGGGGAAATCGCGGAATACGATACGCACCCGATCGCCGTAGGTAGTCGCCACCTGATCTACAGCCAACTGGGCTCGCTGGCAGTAGGGGCATTGGAAGTCGGAATACTCGACGACGACCACGGGCGCAGTCACCGGGCCCCTGGCCGGCTCCTCGGTCCCGACCTCGACCTGGCGACGGGGCGGATCGAGCAATACTTCAACACCGGCGCCATTGCGCAAGTCGTCAAGATAGTCCGTCCGGGCCTGGTAAAAGGCGCTGGCGGACAGATATTCGCGCAGGCGGTCCTGGACTTCGGCCAGCGGGCGGTCGCCCATCTGCTCCTGATTCTCCTGGTAGAAGGCCGCCACCTCTTCGTCCTCGACAGGTGCGACCGCCGTTATAATCTCGCGGGCCGTCAGGGAATCGACGCTGATCCCCTGCCGCTCCGCCTCGCCGGCGAGGAGCCGTTGCTCGACGATGGCCTCCAGAGCACGGCTGCGCGCCTGGTAAAATGCCTGCCAGGCCTCCGGGTCATCGGCCTGCACCCGCGCGTCCACTTCCGCCAGAGTAACGCGATCGGCGCCGATGCGGGCGGCCAGATCGGCAACAGGTTCGGCACGAGCGGCCCCCCAGACAGCGAACCCCGCGACGAGACCTATCAGGGCCAGTATCGCCAACCTCCACATGGTGTCTCCTATTATAATGTCCGAGTGCACTACAGTCCGGACCGCAGTAGCCCTAGCACCGGCAAATCCCGGTAATAACTCTCATGAGTCCTAAATATGAACCCATAAGCCGAAATACCCCAAATACCTTCTCCAGAGGCCATCAGTATTTCAAATTGGCATAAATAGCCGGTAGAAAACCAAGAAGCAAGCACCATCCATTAAAGCCATCTGCTCGGGCGTGGCTGAAAACCGCTGCCGCCAAGACTCGCCATATCCATACGCCGCGCTTGCCCAGAATTGATTTCCATCCGGAACCCTAAGCTAGGATCGCACGTCCTATCGCGATAGCATTGCCGGCCCGGCCTGATTTGGCCGTATAGATCTATATGTAAGCAAAATTTCTCTTCACACTTACTGGTATTGATCGTCAATTGAAAGGGCCTTGATGCAAAGATTCATCATTTATCTGACAGTCGTCCTGAGTATCCTGGCTGAAAAATCGCTCGAGGCCCAATCCTTTACTTGTGCCGGTATTCATCACCTTCAAGAAGAATTGCAGCCACTTGCCTCGGCCAAGCGCGCTCAGTCGGAATTGCCTCCATACGGCCAGGTAAATGTCCTGGTCATCTTCGCCCAGTTTGCCAATGAAACACCGGGAACTCCTTTGTTGCCCGGTTACGCCTCTTCGATCCTCGATCCAGACCTGCCCGGCAGTTTTACCCACTTTTACCGCACCATGTCCGAAGGCCAATTGTCCGTGGCTGGGACAGTCTTGCCCAAACGCTATGCCTCGGACCAGCCGGCCCCAGCCTATCTCTCTCCTGAGCCGACGGAATTCGGGCAGTACGGTCGGTTCGTGCGGGAGGTTCTCCGCAAAGTCGACCGCGATATCGACTTTGGGCAATTCGATAACGATGGGCCCGACGGGGTGCCCAACTCCGGCGACGACGACGGCACCGTTGATTATATCTTTGTCAATGTCCTCTCAACGCCCCGCAATTTCCTCCTCGGGGGTTCGACCGGCGTCGCCGGACTCGGTATGGATGGGTACCACTCTTCGGATCCGGCCTTTAACGGGGGCCGCATTCTGGTCAGCGGGGGCCGGAAAAACGGTTCTTTCCAAAAAGAAGGAGGCAACCTGGCCCATGTGGTAGGGTCCATGGCGCACGAATTTGGCCACAGTCTGGGACTGCCCGATCTGTACGACTTTTCGCACCTACGCAATCCAGGCCAAGGACCGGCTGAAGACAGCGCCGGCATCGGCGGTTGGGGGCTGATGGGGTGGGGTGCCCTAGGCTGGAACGGTAACGACGGGCCCAACGCCTTTAGCGCCTGGAGTCTAGAGCAATTGGGGTGGATCGGCTACCGCAACCAGCGGCTGAGAAAAATCGTCGGAGATGCCGAAGGCCTACACGTCGCCGATTTATACCAAGGGGGCCAAATTTACAAAGTGCCTTTACCGCCGGTTTCAGCAGCGACCTACCAATCCGGCCGCCAGGCCTACGTTATCCAAGAACCGTATTTGCTGCTGGAATATCGGTCCAGAGACACCCACTACTACCGGCGCAACCTGCCCGGCGAAGGGCTGCTCGTTTGGCAGATCCGTCCGTATGGCAACAACGGCGAGGAGGAGGACAAACTCGTCGATCTGATCTGTGCGGACGGCTCGTTTGCCGATGCCGGATTCCCTCTCGGACGGATAGCCAATACCAGGACGGGCCGGGACAATTTGGATTTCTGGTCGTACGACGGGGCTTATAGGACGGCACACCAGGGCAATATGGGCGATGCCACCGACCCTTTTGACGGGATCAACTTCACCCGCCTGGCCGCCTCGTCCAATCCCGGTCTGGTGCCAATCTCCGCAGCCAGTAGCGGGGTTTCCATTAGCTCCATGCGTCCCCAGGGTCGTGGAATGGCGCTGGATATTGCCTTGCCCCAATGGGCGGGTACCATCCGCGAGCTAGTTCACTGGCAGGGGGAGGTGCAGGTGTTAGGCGATGTCGAGGTGGCCCCAGAAGGCAGACTCACCATCCTGGAGGATACCCGGGTATACGTGGCCGCCCAGGACCGTCTTCAAGGAGGGCGGGACCCGTCCCAGTGCGAGATCTATTTCAAAGGCCAAGTGAATATCCTGCAAAGCCAGGATTTCGGACCCGGAGCTTTCTATATTTGGGAAGACCACGAGACACCGACCGATCCGGTCCTCTTTCAGTCGGCGGAACCCGGCGGGCAATGGCATGGCCTGGTAATCGATCCGGCCCCTTCAACCCGGCTGCATTTGCCCGCAACCAGTTTTGAGCTACACGACGCCACAAGTGGTTTGGTCATGGCCGACGCGCCGCCCGGGGCCCAGGGCTTGACCCTCCACGGCTATACCCTTGTCGATATCTCCGATCCCGAGGAGGCCCAAGCGGGCAATGATGGCCTGCTTGGCAGGGGCGATATCTACCAAATGGTGGTCGGCTTTACCGACTGGTCGTTGACCCCCTATGAAGAAGTGCAGGCCCAACTTCGGTGGGACGTACCCTGGATCACTTCGGCCCAGGAAGCCTCGACCCGGAGCATTACTTCCGCTCCCTTTTCCATTTACCCGGGAAGGCCGGTGGAAATCCAACTGCCGTCGATTACCTTGGAGAGCGAAGCCGAAGAGGAACAGGAACTCGATTTCACCGTGCATCTGTTGCAGGGACAGAACCCGTTATGGCAGCAGCGGTTGACCGTCGCCGTTCCCGTGGAAGCGGTGCCGACGGCGGTGGTCGAAGGGGCAGGCGCCGAGCCGGAGGAATTTGCCCTGTTGCCCAATTTTCCCAACCCCTTCAATCCAGAAACGACAATCCCTTACCTAGTGCCTGGAGGCCAAACCGTGGCCCCCGCACCGGTACAGCTCGATATTTTTGACATCCATGGCCAACGCCTGCGCACCTTGGTCAATAGCGTCCAGGCCCCCGGCGCCTACCAAGTTCGGTGGGACGGGCTGGACCAAGGGGGTTACCAGGTGGCCAGCGGCATGTATATCGCCCAGTTGCGCATGGGGGGGCGCGCGACAAATCAGCGCCTGATGCTGATCAAATAGATGGCTCGGCCCTTAACAGGCCGAGCCGAACAGGCTATCCGTTGGAATATAAAAAAAGGCCCACTAGGGATCCCCGGCGGACAGAGGGCGACTCCAGAATAGGGCCACTCTCTAAAATCTATTCGGCAGGTTCAATCAATGACAGATAGTGCAATAACGAAGACCGTCCCCCCGCCTACCCGGCTCTCGACCTCGAGCCGCCCGCCCTGCGCCTCGACCAGCGAGCGGGCAATGGCCAGACCAAGCCCAGAATTCCCTTCGCCCTGGGCCCGGACTTTGTCGACCTGGTAGAAGCGCTCGAAAATATGCGCCAGATCCTCGGGAGGAATGCCAGGGCCGGTATCAGCGACGCAGATTTCGACCATTTCCTCCCGCGCTCCAGCACGCAGCGAAACGGAGCCCCCCGCCGGGGTGTGGCGCAAGGCGTTGTCGAGCAGGTTGTCGAGCACTTGCTCCAGGCGCACCGGATCGGCCAGGCAGCGATATTCGGCCTTACCGTCAATGGCCAGTTTCACGTCTTTGGCGGCAGCCCGCTGGGTAAAGGCAGCGATTTTGCCGTTCAATAACTGGCCCACCTCTACAGACTGGGTCTGCAAGCTCAATTCGCCGGCATCGGCCAGAGCCAGGGTGCGTAAATCGTCGACCAGGTGGTTGAGCTGACTGACCTCACCGTACATCATTTCCAGGCGCTGCGGCTCGGGCTCCAGCACGCCGTCGCGCATGGCCTCCAGATAGCCGCTCAAGGTCGTCAGCGGAGTGCGCAATTCGTGCGCGATATCGGCCGTCATCTGCCGTCGCAATCCGTTGAGCCGTTGCAAATCGGCGCTCATACGGTTGAAAGCCGCGGTCAACTGCCCCAATTCGTCCTTGGAACGCACCGGCACCTGGTGGCCCAATTGCCCTTGGCCCAGGATATCGGTGGCCCCTTTCAACTGCTGCAACGGACGCGTGAAGGTGCGGGCCAGGACAGCGCCCAGAAACAGGGCAATGGCCAGCGAGCCGACCAGGGCGTAGAGCAAAACCTGGTAGGTGCGAGCCAGATAGCGTTTTTCGCCCGGACTGAAGCTGCGGTCGGATTCCACCCGGACGATGGTGCCCACGACCTGGCCGTCCACTTCCAGGGCCCGACCCTGGGCCACCAACTCGGCCGCCACTGCATCGCCGCTGTGCAAATCACCCGCCGGCAGTACGACCTGTCTCTCCTGATTCACCAGAGCAAAAAGCGGTTCGTACCTCGATCTTCGCCCCCGGCTCTCGCCGCGATTAGCCCACTCGTCCCGATTAGCTCCTTCGTCGCGATTAGCTCTCTCGCCGCGATTGCTGCGCCGTCCCCTTCCCCAAGAGCGCTCCCGCAGCCCTTCCCAAGAACGCTCCTCCAGGGTCGCCCAGGAGCCCTCCTGGGCGAAATAATTCTCCAATTGGACGACTAGAACGCCCTGTACCCGCTCGCGTACGTATTGGTCAAATTCGCGCTCGGTAGCGCGGCGGGCGAAAATGACTACAAGCACGGCCTCCACCAAACAGACTACGAGAAAGCCCAACATCAATTTCCAGGTTAGGGACCGCATTGCCGCCTTCCTCTAATCGCCTTTGAAGCGGTAGCCGACCCCGAATACCGTCTCTATATAGCGGGGCTTGGAAGCATTGGGCTCTATCTTGGCGCGCAAATTGCGAATATGCACATCGATGGTGCGCTCGACCCCTTCCAGGGCATACCCCTGCATTTGCCGCAGCAAATGACTGCGCGACAGCACCCGGCCCGGCACCTCCATCAGCAGGGCCAGCATTTCGAACTCGGTCGGTGTCAAATTGGCCAGCGCCCCCTCTACCCGCACCTCGTGGCGCTCGCGGTCCAATTCCAGACCGCCGCCGCGCAAGAGCTGAGCTGGGACGGCCTCTTTGTCCGTGCGCCGCAGCACCGCCTTGATGCGGGCCACCAATTCGCGCAGCCCAAAGGGCTTGGTGACATAATCGTCAGCCCCCAATTCCAGCCCCACTACTTTATCGGTCTCCTCGACTTTGGCGGTCAACAGAATAATTGGCGTATCGGCCTGTTGACGGTAGGTGCGGATAAAATCGTAGCCGCCCATTTCCGGCATCATGATATCAAGCAGGATCAAGTCGGGCTGCACCTGGACCGCCGCCGCCAAGGCCGCCACCCCGTCGGCGGCCACCTCAACGCGGAAGCCTTCGGCACTCAGATAATCCTTTAACATGATCCGCACGCTGGGGGCATCGTCGACAGCCAGTATAGTCGCCATGAATTTGCCTCTGCAAAGTCCCTAATTCAAACACCCACCACCGCGGCCAGGGAGACCTGTAATTTCTGCACCGCGTGGAAATACCCAGCCCGCACGGCGCCCTCGCTATTGCCCAGGATCCGGGCGATTTCGCGGTGCGAGTACTGGTCGTAATAGCGCATCCCGAAAATAGCGCGCTGGCGCGGCGGCAAATCCGCCACCGCCTGGTCCACCTGCAGCCCTACTTCGCTGGCGCGCAGATCCTCTTCCGGTCCGCCGCGGGCCTGCAATTCGCCGCTGCCATCGCTCAGGGCACAAAAACTGCGCGCCTGCTGCTTACGCAGGTGATTGATGCTGAGATTGACGGCAATGCGGTAGAGCCAGGTAAACAACGAGGCTTGACCGCGAAAATCGTGCAGCCGGCTGTGGGCCCGGATAAAAGTCTCCTGGGCGATATCCTCGACGTCGTCGGAGTCCCGCACCAGGCGGCGCACTGAATTGCGCACCCGTTCCTGGTAGCGCAGCACAATCAAGTCGAAAGCGCGCCCCTGGCCGGCGAGAACGCGCTGTACCAATGCGCCATCGCTATTTCGCCCGTCGGCGGCCTGGGAGGATACGGCAGGGCGCCCCTTGTGGGCCCGGGCATAGACGGTTTGACTCAAGGCCATGTAAAATTCCTCTGCAAAGATAAATAGGGCTTTACTTAAAACAAAGCCCGGCAGTATGCTCTGCCACTCACCTTTACAACATAGCCGAAAGATGTTCAGAAGTTATTAAGGAGGCATTTGGAAGCGATGAAAAACACCTTATCTACCAGGGGTTTAATACCCCTCTATGTCAATACGCCACACTTTTTCCGTATTGCGCACCAGCAAAAAAAACGACGCCGACGCATCCAGCTGGACAATGCGGAACGTCCGTACGTCGAACTGGCTAAGGCCCGATTCGTCTAGAATAACGGCTATCCTGGCACCGGTAAGGGCGTCGATTAGCTCGACGGTGATTTGCCGGATATAGCGTATGCGAAAGATATAGGGTATTTGCGCTTTGAGGGCGAACCTCTCTGAAGCCCCCTCGCCGATACCGGCAGACATAAGGGAAAGACGCCGGTCCAAAGGCCAAAAATCGATATCTAAATGGATCTGTTCATTCGCAGCAATATCGGCCTGCGCCACGCCGGTATAGGCCAATTCACCGGCATCGTCATAGGCTTTTAGGACGAAGAGTCGATTGCGGCCGGCGGAAATTCTGAGCCCTTCGAACTGACGCCCGCTGTAGAGTTGGCGTTCGCTGTACAAATCGACCGTATCGGTGCCAGTAACCACTACTTCAATGCGACTTGGAGCCACTTGCAAGGTCTCGGGGAAGTTCAGCGAGATAGAAACAGTTCCGAATTGGTTGGAATTGGCTTCTGTCGGGGCGGAGATCGGTAAAGTGGGTTCGGCCTCGTCGGCTACACTGAGAGGCGGAGGCGTATTATCGCTGCAACCCAGCACAATCAGCAGAGCCAGCTTTAGGGGCTTTCTAAAAAAGGACATTAAGCGATCCCGACCTTGCGCGTGAAACCACTACCGGCACCAAGCCGGATCCCAAGCCGCGCCCCAACAGACCCTATCTCTCCGGGTATCGGGCTACTCCTCGATAAAACCAAACAGCCACAAACCCATCGGCGCCCCCTCGGCCACGATAATGGACCAGCCCGTCTCAAGCTGGGCCCAAAAACCTTCCACGTCTATCAATAGACTATAGTGCGGCGCCCCGCCTTCCTCGGCCACCACCTCCTTGCCCTGGCCAAAGCGAAAACGCTGCCCCTGCAATTCCTCGGCCTCCTCGCAGGCGCCCCCATCGCGATAGAGGGTCAATTCGCCCAGCTCAAATTCACGGGCAAAGGCGCAGTCCGGGCACTCAACCGGCACCGCCGCAGCAATTTCAAAAGACAATTCACAAGTAGCCCCGGTGCCGACATCCCGTTCAAAACGCAGCCGCCCCATCCCCGTATCCAAATCGAGCAGCCCCGACCAACTACTGCGGTCGCCACAGCCCCAGCACTCACAGCCCGAACAGGAAGGCGTCCCTTCGGAGCGGACAAAAAATCCCACTGAATCGACCGCCGCCGAGGCGAACAGGCCAATGCCGTTTTCAACGTTGAATAACGGCCGCTGGAAACCCTGGCCGGCCTCGCCGCTCTCGCGCTCGGAATCGATATTGTCGGTGCGCACCAGATCAAACCAGTTGTGGTCGACGGCGAAGAGCTTGACCTTGTGCCGACCAGCGTAAAAAATGCCCTCCCAAGGCAGGTAGAGCGCCCCTTCCTCCAGCCGCAACAGGCGCGAAGTCTCCTGCCGTTCAAGGTCTTCGACATCCTCGTCGTCGAGCAGATCGGCGCTGAACAGCAGCGGGCTGGCCTCCTCCAGGTTGCGGATGCCAAATTGGTACGAGGCAGCACCCGTATCCTCCTGCAGGCGAATCTCCAACGTCCCCACCGTGTACTCGAGTTGATTTTCGGCGACTTCGTAGACCGTCTCGTCGCCGGCGCCAAACAGATGCAGGCGACGCAATTCCTCCTCCAAGTCGTCGTCCAGCAACACCAATTCGGCAATGCGCAAACGCCCCGGCGTCTGCGTCGTGGCACGCACCGGTGGGTCTTCCCCGGCGCTGACGCGCAATTCATAGATCGTACCCGGCGCCACCAGCGGCGCCCCCACAGGCGGCAGGTAGCGACCCGCTATACTGGGGTCGGGGCGATAGACATATATATTTTCGCCCTGTAGGATAGCCACCTGCGCCCCCACCAAGGCGGTCGCCTCGCGCGCATAGTCCAGGCCAGGGGCCACAGTGCGGCGCAAATCTACCGGCGGCAACGGTGCGTCGACCAGCAGGATCGCATCGACGACCACAACCTGGTCCTCGCTGGGGCCAAATAGATCCTCGGCGGCGCGCTCGGCCTTTAAGGGCCCCGGCGCGTCGCAGGCCCAAAGCGGGATAAATATCAGCAGTAATAGAGCGGCCACGACTTAAAACCTGAAGTCCAAGCCAAAGGTCGGCAATACCGGAAACATCTCCACTACCTCCGGTTTCTCCCCCGCGTTTTCGCCATCGTATTGGATAAACCATTCGTTGCGGCGATTGTAGAAATTGAATATTTGTAGATAGACTTCGGCATCGACGCCGTCGCCAAAAAGTTTAAGGGTGCGCCGCACCCCCAGGTCCAGGCGGTGGTAGGGCAGCAGCCGGGCGCTATTGCGCCGCGCCGCCAGCAAACGGTCGACAGGCTGGTCAACAGCCGGATCGCGCAGGGTATAGCGAGCCGCCGCCGGGGTAAAGGCCTGGCCGCTGCCGTAGACGAAATTGGCCGTCACAATCCAGCGCCCGCAACTGCTACACACCGGAGCGAAGCGATAGGTGGCCGTCAGTGAAATATCGTGCCGTCTATCGTATTTGGGTGGATAGGAGCGGCCCGCGTCTATTTCGGCGAATTGCCGCCGCGTCCACCCCAGCGTATACCCCAACCAGCCGGTCAGACCACCGCGGCGCTTCTCGACAAATAATTCCAGGCCGGCGGCCCACCCCTGTCCACCGGTCTTGAACACCTCCTCAGAAGTGATCTGCTCCCTGTTCTCCTCGGCCTCCTGGTCGAGGACGACCAGATTGGCCAAATCTGTATAATAACTCTCAAGGCTGACTTTATAGGTGGAGACCGGGTCCCATTCCAAGCCGCCCACTATCTGCCAGGAACGCCCCGGCTCCACCGTCTCGTCGAGGGGCACCCAGCTGTCGGCGCCGCTAAAGCCCTCGGTCGACACCAATTGCAAAAACTGCTGATAGCGGCCCCCGGCCAATTTGACCCGCCAGCCGTCCTGCAGCAAATGACTGAGCGAAAAGCGCGGGTTAAGCGCCAACCGTTGGCCTTCTTCATAATAGGCCCCGCGCAACCCCAGACGGGCCTCGGTCAAAGGCGTCAATTGCCAATCGTCCTGCACATAGGCCGACAACAGAAAGGGCTCGACAGCCAGATTGTCTCGGTACTGGTCGAAGCGAACGCGGTAGTCAAAGCGGTAAAAAGTTAGGTCAACCCCCGTCCGCAGGGTGTGGTCGGGGCTGGCAAAAAAATCTATATCTCCCTTTACGGTGGCATCGCGCAAGCGGTTGCGGATGGCGATGGGGGTATCGAAAATATCCAGCTCAATATCGCTCTGGTACTTAGAATAGATACCGATGAGGCGGCCGAAGAGCCGCGGCGAAAAAAGATGCGTCCAGCGGCCGGTCAGGGCCCGATTGCCCCAGCGCATATCAAAGGCGAGGCTGTCGGCCCCTTCGCTGACGCCGACGGTGAGATCGTCGTCGCCGCCGTAGAAACTGACCACGAGATTATCCTCGGGGGTCAACTGGGTATTGACCTTGCCGTTGATATCGTAAAAATAATAGCCCAGTCCGTCGAGATTGTCCGAAGCCCCGCGGATGGCCTTCAACACCGGATCGATATAGGTGCGACGACCGGCCACCATCCAGGCCCCCTGGCCCAAGGGCCCCTCCACCGTCATGCGGCTGGAAATAAGGCTGACCCCGCCGCGACTGTTAAATTGGCGGCGGTTGCCGTCGCGGTTCTGGACGTCGAGGACAGCACCCAGACTACCGCCGTAGCGCGCCGGATAGGCCCCTTTGTAAAAGGTGACGTCCTTGATGGCGTCGGGGTTGAAGGTGGAGAAAAAGCCAAAGGCGTGCGAAGGGTTGTAGAGCCGCACCTGATCGAGCAGAATCCCCGTCTGATCGGGGCCGCCGCCGCGCACGTAGAGCCCGCTGCTAAAATCCGAGGCCGTCTGCACCCCCGGCAGCAATTGCAAACTGCGCAACAGATCGGGCTCGCCCATGGCCGGCATCTGCTGCAGGTTGTCCATTTTCAGGGCGACGATACTGGTTTGCTGGTTCAACTCACTCTGCACGGCTTGCGAGCTCGACTCAACGACGACTTCGCCCATCTCCAGCGTTTCCCGGTCCAGTTCAATATCGCGCCGCAGATCGCGACCGGCCACCAGCCACAGGGTATCTCGATATACCCGATAGCCGACATAGGAAACAGTGACGACACAGCGCCCGGCGGCCATGCCCGGTAAAGCGTAATAGCCCTCGCTATTGCTCAGCGTGCCCATTTCGCGTCTGCCGCTTCTGACCCCGACGGTGGCATTGGGCAAGCGCTCGCCGTCGCTGTGGCTGCGGATAAAACCGCTGATGGTGACGGTATCCTGGGGCAGCTGCCCCCAGGCAGGGGCCAACAGTGCAATCGTTGCCGCAACGACGGCCAATGCGATGCGGACGCCCTTTGGGCGGGCCGGTAAGTGTCTCATTTAATCAGACAGCCCTCAATAATATCCAATACCGCAAAGTACAATTAGTGACGCGACATCAAACAAATTTCTCCCGCTGCTGCAAACGCAGCAAGCCCAACAACGTGGCCAGCACCGCGCCAACCAACAGATAGGCCCGGTTGTAGAAAGTGGTCTCCTGGCGCAGGCCCAACTGGTCGGTGGCAACAAAAGGATTGTGAAACAAATTCCAGGCGCTGTTCTCTAGCGGCTCGGCAAGAATCAGCAACAACAGCCCCACTATCACCAGGACGACAGCGGCGCCGTTGCCGCTGCGGGTCAGACAGGCCAGGGCAAAGGCCAGGCTGCTGAGAAAGAAAATGGGGAAGAACAGGTGAAATACCATGCGCCAGAGCGGAAAATCGGTCAGGGCGTACTGGCAAAACAGCGCCAACAGCGTCAGCACTAGGGCGACGATCCCCTGCTGCACCACATGGCGCACCAGCCAAATTTTGTAGCGGTAATCGGGGATACCAAAGAGCGTTTCCAGCATCCGCGCGTCGGTATCGGCCTGGACCGCGTAGGCGCTGGGGTAAAAGACCAGCAACAAACCCGGGGCTAGGAGAAAAAAATAAATATCCCTGGGTTCGGGCGGAACCTCGACATCGAGGGCGTGGATCAGCACCGAAATGAAGAAGACAAGGACGGCCAGAAGAAAAAAGTACACCGCTTTACCGGCAAAGACATGGCCGGCGTTGTAGCGCACAAAGGGCATCAGGCTGGACAGCGACGGCATCGGCTAATTGCCTCCTTCCACCAACCAGAGGTAGGAATCCTCCAAGGTCGGTGCCACCGGTTCGGCCCCGGCCAACGGCGATTTTTCAGCCAGCATGCGGACCCGGATGGTGTCACCCTGGCGGGCGTGGTGGACAATGCGCGTGCGCTGGTGCAGCGATGCGAACTCATCGGCCGAGACGCGCGCCTGCCAGACCGCCCCGCGGGTCAATTGCACCAGTTCCTGCGGCGTGCCGTGGAAGCGGACGCGGCCCTCGGCCAGTACCGCCAAGCGATTGCACGAGCTGGAGATATCCTCAATGATATGGGTCGAGAAAATCACGATCCTATCGCGGGCCAGCTCGGCCAGCATATTGCGAAAACGGATGCGCTCGCGGGGGTCGAGCCCGGCGGTGGGCTCGTCTACCACCAAAATGCGCGGCAAGTGCAGCAAGGTCTGGGCAATGCCGAGACGCTGTTTCATACCGCCCGAAAATTCGCCAATTTTGCGCTCGGCGCTGTCATCCAGATGCACCGCGGCCAGAGCGGCATTGACCGCGGCCCGACGCTGCTCGGCGTCCCACTTGCCCTTGAGCAGGGCCTGATAGTCGAGGAATTGCCGCGCCTTCATGCCCTCGTAGGTGCCAAATTCCTGCGGCAAATAACCGATTAGCGCCTGCATTTCCTCGCGGTACTGCCGCAGATTGAATTGGTTGACCGAAACCGTGCCGCGGCTCTCCTCGAGAATACCGCAGATAATGCGCATCAGCGTCGTCTTGCCGGCCCCGTTGGGGCCGATCAAACCGAACATGCCGCTGTCAATCTCCAGCGATACTTGGTCCAGGGCCGTGAAGGGCCGCTTCTTCTTACCCAGTATGGGAATGGCCCCGACCAAACGGTAAAAAGCCTTGCGAGTCCGCCGCAAGCGTCCCGACAAACGATTGATATCGAGCTCTTCGCGGCGCAATTTCCGCGCCCCCAAATGAATGCTAATAGCCAGATACCAGAGCAGACCGATAATGACCACCAGGGCCCCTTTGTCATCCCAGCGCTGGTGGTACCACAGCAAATGGGGCAGGGGCAGCAGCCAATAACCGCCAAGCTGCAAAACTCGGTCTACCTTCCAGGGCAAGGACGGCAGGTAGCGATACCCCAACTCCAGGACAAATAGATAGACCCCCACCGAAAACAGCAGCACGTACAATTCCGTGTCGAGATAGAAATAGACGAAATACACCAGGAAACCCAGCAGCGGCATTTTCCAGACCAGAGCCGCCCGTCCTTGGACCGGCACTCCACTCTGCGCCTGCTGGCGTTGCCAGCGCCCCCACTGGCGTGCAAAGCGGGAGCGGCCGTCGTAGACCTTGACCAGATTGGCAATGGAAATACGCAGCGGCGCCCCGGCCTCTATAAGTTGGGCCTGGCTGCGGCGCAGGCTGGTACGGGCGAAGTAAATCAGCGCCGGCACCAAGGCCAACAAGGCGGTGCCATCGACGAATTGCCAGAACACTGAATCGACGTTGGCGTAGATCAGATAAAAACCGCCGGCCAGCACGACCAGTTGCGCCCCCTTCAGCGGCGGCGGTAGGGCCCGCACCCAGGCCAGGGTGCGGCCCAGGCCGTAATAGGCGGTGGGCACCAGCAATAATGTGAACAGCGTCCCGGCCACCAGACCGCCAATGACAGTGACGGCAAACGGGGCGCCAATGCGGGCAACGTATTCGACTTTGCCCATGGCCAGGGGCAACATCGCCAGCGCCGTGCTCAAAACCGTAATCAGGATCGGCCGCACCCGCACCTGTCCGGCGGTCAGCAAAGCGCGGCTCAGACGGTAGCCGCGCCGCTGCAACAGCCGGGTGTAATCGATCAGCATAATGCCGTTGTTGACCACCACCCCCAGGAGAATGAGAAAGCCGACCAGAGCGTTGGCGTTGAAAATTGAATGGCCAGTAAGGATCAACCCCCAGAAGGCGCCGATGGTGGCCAGCGGCAGAGTGATCATCATGGCCAGCGGCGCCGTCGGTGATTCAAAAACCGAGGCCAGGATCATGTAGATAAGCAATACGGCGGCGGCGATCAGGAAGTAGAAATCACTCAGATCGGCCTCGTCGTGGAGCACCTCTACCGAAACCCCGGGCGGCAGGGTGAAATCGGCGACCAGGGCATCGACGGCGGCGCGCCGTTGTTCGAGCAATTGGCGCGAGCTTGTCACCTGATCGTCAAAGTCGTAGGTCAACTCTATTTCCTTCTCCTGGTTGACCCGGGCGATTTGGCCGTAGCCCCGGTCGTAGGTCAGTTCGGCCAATTGCAGCAACGGCACCTGGCCCCCGGCGGCGCCACGCACCTGCAGGCGGCGCAAATCGTCGATCTGGCGCGGCTCGTCCTCGGCCGCCGTCACGAGCAGAATATCGATCTCCTCGTCGCCGCTCTTGAGCCGCACCCCGGTGGAAAAGCGGGGCTGAAAATTATTGAAAGTAGCAGCCAAGTCGGCGCTGGAAATGCCGAAATGGGCCAAGGTGGTCCGATCGAAACGCAAATCGATGGAGGGCTGCCTGGCCCCCATCTGCAACTGGCTTTGGCGCACCCCGGGCAGCCGTTCGAGATTAAAACGAATCTGGTCGCCAAGCACCTGCAGCAATTCCAGGTCGTTGCCCCTAAAAGCTATCCGCTCCTGGGTGGTACCAATACCCAACAGGCGCTGGAAAGCGCGGTCGGCCCCCTGCCCGCCACCACCGCGGAAACGCAGGTCCGTGCGCGGTTGCTGGGCCGAGAAATCAACGCGGGGAAAACTGCGCCGGAGGCGGTCGCGCACCTCTTTGCGGACAGCGGCCAGATCGCGCCGGGCAATGGCCTGGTAGTCTTCGGCCAGGGCAAAGGTAAAATGCAGCAAATCATCCTGGATCTCGACGCGCCGGTCCTTTAGTTCGGCGATATCGGCCAGACGCCCGTCCATTTGCACCGCCTGCTCGTCGGCCACCGCCAATGTCGTCCCCGAAGGCAGCCCGGCCCACAGCTCAAAGCTATCGAGCTCGACCTCTTCGGGCAGACTGACGCTAAGTCCCAAACAAAGGAGGATACTGACAAAAAAAGCCACCACCGCCAGACCCAAGGTCCGCCCCGGCTTGCGCAGACACGATTTGAGCAATAAGGCGTAAATCTGCACCAGGCGCTGACGCTGGGAGACCCTATTGAACGAAGAGGGGGCTGGACGCGATGTCCGAGAAAACAATCGATAGGCGAAAATCGGGATAAGCAGGAACGCCACCACCAGCGAGACCAGCAGCGTCGAGATAATAGAGACCCCGACGTGGCGGCCCAAAATTCGCACGAGGAAATTGCTGGAAAAGAAAAAGGGCAGAAAGATGCAGAAGCTGGTCACCGTGGCCGCACTTACGGCGCGCCAGACTTCGCCCATACCGGCGGCTATGGCCTGATCGGCGCGAGGCTGGCGGGCGAATTGCCGGTAAATACTCTCTAGGACAACAATACTATTGTCGAGCAGCATGCCAATAGCCACAGCAATACCGACCAAGGACAACGTATTGAGACTGATATCGAAAACGTAGAATAAATTGAGGGCAATCAGCACCGAAACGGGAATCGACAGGGCCACCACCGCCACCAGGGCGAGGTGGCGCAGAAAGACCCACAACAGACCAATGGCCAACAAAGCGCCAACGGCGGCCAGCGATTTAATAGCGCCGATATTCTCCTCGATGGCTTCGGCCGCGTCACTGGCAATGACCAATTCGACACCGTGAGGGGCCAGACTCTCGTTGAGCTGCTCTATCTGGGCCCGCGTCGTGCGCGACAATTCGAGCAGATTGGCCTGACGGTCCCGCACCAGCGATAAGGTGATGGCTTCGAGCCCGTTAATGCGGGCAATGCTCTGGGGCTGGGCGCCGCCGTCGACAATACGGGCAATCTGCCCCAGGCGCAGGGTCCCATCGGCTTTGACCAGGGTCTGGCCGATCTCCTCCATGGCGCTGTAATCGGCGGCCAGATTGACGAATTGCCCCCCGGTCTCCTCCTCCAATCGCCCCAGGAAACGACGCGGCCTGGAAGCCTGCGACAGACTGTTGGCGACCTGTCCCAGACTTAGACCGTGAGACTGCAACTCGTCTTCGTTGAGCAATACCTCGACCGAACGCTGACGCCCCCCGTAGACGGCGATATTGGCGATGCCGTCAATTTGTTCCAGTTGCGTGACCACATGGCGGTCGACGACGTGGCGGATGCGGTCGAGGCCACCGCCGCCGCGGGCCTCCAGGGAGATAAATTGGTTGGCCAATTGTTCGGTATCGATGCGCCAGACAAAGGTCTGGAACTGGTCACCCAGAAGGGGGCGGACCGAATCGACCCGCTGCTGCAGTTTTAGATAGGCGTATTGCTGCTGGCTGCCGGGGGCGTAGTACACGAAGAGGGTGGCCTGACCGGGCTGGATATAGGATTCAATCCGCTCTATTTCCTCCAACGAGGCAATAGCGCTTTCCAGCTGCACAATGGCCTGCTGCTCAATAAAGTGCGGGTCCGCCTCGGTGGCGCTGCCCACCTGGACCACCAACATCGGCAATTCGGCAAAGGGGATCAGCTCCACCGCCAGGCGATTGTAGGAGATCCAGCCCAATAGGCACCCGCCGGTCAGCAACATGCTGACCAGCACCGGCCGCCGGACAAGGGCGGCGATCACGGTGTACCTCTCAAGCCTCGGCCCGCAGTCGGTCGAAGCGGGCCAACAGATGATAGAGACAGGGAATCACCACTAGGGTCAATGCCGTCGAAGTGAATAAGCCGCCGATCACCGCCACCGCCATGGGGGCGCGCAATTCGGCCCCCTGGCCAAAACCGACGGCCAACGGCAACAGCGCCAAAACCGTCGTCAGGCTGGTCATAATGATGGGACGGATACGCGTCTGCCCGGCGTCGATAACCGCCGCCTCCAGCGCCAAACCGGCGCGGCGCCCTTGGTTTATGCGGTCGACCAAGACAATGGAATCGTTGACCGCAATCCCCACCAACACGACCACGCCAATCAGCGACATCACGTTAAACGGGATCCCCGTCAGTAACAATAAAAAAACAGTGCCGACCCCGGCCAGCGGCACACTGAGGAGAATCGCAAAGGGATGCAACAGCGATTCGAATTGGGCCGCCATAACCATATAGACCAAGACCAGCGCCAATAGCAGGGCAAAACGCAAATTGGCAAAAGCCTCCTGGCGCAAGCGCTCCTCGCCGGCAATGGCCAGACCGTAGGCCGGCGGCAATTCGAGACCGGCCAACCCCGTTTGCACCTGGGCGATCACCCGGTCAAAAGATAGTCCGGCGGCCAGCTGGGCTCCGACGTAGACTACCCGCCCCTGATTGCGCCGCTCAATGGCGTTGGGCGCAACAGTAGAAACCAGACGGGCCACCTGGTCCAAGCGCACCCGCCCCCCGGCGCTGGTCTCCAGCGTCACGGCGGCCAACTCGTCTAGCGACAGGCGGGGATGGCGCAACAGGATATCGGCGTAATCCCCGCCGCTGCGCAATTGCCCGGCTTGCCGCCCACTGAGCAAATTCTGCAATTGGTCGCCAATGGCCTGTACGGTCAACTGGTGCTGCGCCGCGGCGATCCGGTCGATCACCACATCCACTTCCGGGCGTCCCGACTCCACCGAGATTTCAACGCCTTCCAGCGCCGGGATTTGCCGCAGTCGCCCGGCGACCTGGTCGGCCAGACCGACCAGGGTTTGCATATCCTCCCCTTTAATCTCAATCTCCAGCGGCATCCCACTGCGGCCGAGGCTGGCCTCCAGGGCCGTCTGCTGCATGGGGAAACGCGCCTCGGCCCCCAGTATACCGGCCAACTGGTCGGTGAGCGGCCCGACTAACGCGGCGGCGTCCAGCCCCGCTTCCGGACGCAGACTTATATGCACCAAGGCACTATTTTCGGCGGCGAGCAATTCATCGACCCCGGCTCCATCGCCGGCCGGGCCGACGCGGACGTAGAGATGTTCCAGATAAGGGGCGAAATTAGTCTGCAAGAAACGCTCTATATTGCGCACCGCTCCTTCGCTGCGCTCTAGACTGGTGCCCTCGGCCAAGGTCAATTGCAACGCCACTTCGTCGGCGCTAGCCCGGGGCATAAATTCGCTGCCGACCCGGGGTACCAGGACAACGGCCCCCAACACCAGCAACAAGGCCACCAGCACTACCCAGCCCCGCCGCCGCAGCAATTTCTGCAATAGACGGGCGTAGCGCGGAAACGCGACTGTGGACAGAACTTTACTGCCGCCCCCCCGCAACAACCGGGAACACAACATGGGAATCACCAGCAGGGCGACAAAGAGGGACGACAACAGCGAAAAGGCCACGGTCCAGGCCTGGTCGCGAAATAATTCACCGGCGGCCCCGTGCAAATAGACAATGGGCAAAAAGACGACGATGGTGGTAAGGGTGGCGCTGGTGATGGCCCCGCCCACTTCGGCGGTACCCCGCACCGCCGCCTCGCCCAGATCGCGCCCGTCCTCTAAATGGCGAAAAATATTCTCGACCACGACAATGGCGTTATCCAGCAACATCCCAGCCCCCAGCGCCAGGCCGCCCAAGGTCATGATATTAAGGGTGAGCTCGTTGAAGTACATCAGATTGAAAGTGGCCACCACCGAGATTGGGATAGCCATACAGATCACCGCGGTCACCCCCACCCGGCGCAGGAAGATATAGAGCACCAGCACCGCCAGGCCAATACCCAACAGGCCGGTCTCGCCGACCTCGGCCACGGCGGCTTCAATAAAGCGCGCCTGGTCCTGGACGATATCAATCCGGTAGCCGGGCAGACTGCGGCGCAAGACCTCCAACCGCTGATGGATACTGGCCACCGCGTCAACGGTATTGAAGCGGGCTTCCTTGTAAATTTCAAGCCCAATACAGCGACTGCCGTCGAGGCGGACGATATTCTCGGCCCGCTCAAGGGCAAATACGACCTCGGCGACATCGCGCAGATAGACCGGGACGCGGTTGGAGGCCAGCGCCCGGGACGCCGGATCGGCCCCAGTCGGTTTGTAGGCGACGATCAAAGCGCCGATCTCGTCGAGGGATTCCATCTCCCCCAAGCCGCGGATAATATAACTGCGGCCCATTTCCACCAGCGAGCCGCCCGTGCTATTACGGTTAGCCGTCTGCACCGTCCCGGCCAATTGCTCCAAAGTCAGCCCGTAGGCGGCCAAGCGGCCGGCGTCGGTGCGAATCTCCACCTGGCGCCGGCGGGCCCCGGCCAATTCGACGGCGGCCACTCCCGGCAGACGGATCAGCTCGCTGCGGATAATATGCTCAGCCGTGCGCCGGAGCTTGTCCAGGTCCTCGATATCGGCATGGGAGAAGGCAGCCACCACCACTGCCTGGGCATTGGGGTCCTGCTGGCTGACGGTGATTTCCTCGGCGTCGCTGCGCTGGGCAAAATCGGCCATGCCCTTCTGCAAATCGAGGAAAGCCGCGTCCATATCGACCTGCCAGCCGTATTCAACGGTGAGCAGGGCGCGCCCCGTACGCACCAGCGCGGCGACATTTTCAACACCCCGCGCCCGGGCCGCCACCGCCTCCAGCGGCATGGCGAACTGGCGCTCCATTTCCTCGGGAGGCCGCTCCCCGGCCTGCACCACAACAAACAGACGGGGGTTGGCCAACTCGGGGAATAGATCCACCCCCAAACGCTGAAAGGAGATATAGCCCAGCAGCAAGATAGCCAGGATCAACATCAGCACGGCGATCGGATTGCGGACCGAAAACTGGGCCAGGGAACGCATAGCGACCTACTTTTCCACCTTGACTTGGGCCCGGTCGCGCAACGTCTCAAAGCCTTCCACCACCAAACTCTCGCCCTCCTCCAGCCCGCTGAGTACTTGCAGCTGCTGGCGGTTGCCCAACCCCGTGTCCAGCTTGCGTTCAAAGGCAATGCCCTTCTCAACCACGAAAACCACCCGCTCCTCGCCGCGGTCGAGGACGGCCCCACGGGGGATGACCAGGGCCGAATCGCGGCGGTCGGCGACAATATCGACGCGCACGAACATCCCCGGCCTCAGCAGCAGCGAATCGTTGGCCACCGCCAGCGTCGCCTTGAACATGCGGCTTTCCTGGTCCAGCACCGGTGCCACCTGGTCAATGCGCCCAGACAAGGTATCGGCGACCATCTCGGCGCTGCCGTAGCGGCTCACCAAGACCTCCAGCCCGGGGGCAACGCGACTCAGTTCGCCGCCGGGCAGGGAAAGCTCGGCGTAGAGCTGGGCGTAATCCATTAGACGGCCAAAAACGGCCCCCGCTTCCAAAAACTGGTCGGGATTGTGGTGGACCAGATCGACGAGGATCCCGTCAAAGGGGGCCTCGACGACCAGCTTTTCCAGTTGCAGGGTGGCGTTCTGGTAGGCGTAACGGGCGTCTATCAGCATGCGCTCGGCATCGGTCAGCTCGCGCTGGGTGATACCGCCCTTGGCCAAGAGGGCCCGCTGTTTTTCAAACTCGCGCTGCGACACGGTATAGTGCAGCTTTTTCGAATCGATACTGACCGAATTCTCGAATTCGGCATTGACCAGACGGACGACAATTTCGCCGGCCAATACCTGGTCGCCCATGGCATAGGGACGGCCACTGCGCGGATTGTCCTGCAATTGGTAGCGCCCCCCCTGCATACCGCGCAATTGCGCTTCTTTTAACGCCTGTACCGTGGTCGTGGCGGTGATATAGGCCTCGATGGGCTGCCGCCCCACCGCCACCACGCGCACCGGGATGGACGATTCGATATCTATCTGCGGGCCCTCCTGCTGGCAGGCGGCCAGGAGCAGGCCCAATGACAGGGCGAGGAGGCGGATGGGCATGGAAAGTCTCCCTATTAGAGCGACACCAGGACCGGTTCGTCGCGGACGAAATCGTATAGCGCCCGGACTTTCAGGTCGAGGAGAAAAAGCTGGTAATTGATGAGGGCCCCTACTTCGTTGAGTTGTTCGCGGGCCAACTGGGTCTGGTAGAATTCGATATCCTTGGACGAGAGGTCGCCGTTGCGGTAGCGCTCGAGGTTGATTTCGTAGGTGCGGCGGGCGTTGGCGACATTCTTCTCGGCTATTTCTATTTGAATGCGCTGGTTCTGCAAATCGCGGTGGGCCTGGCGGATCCCCAGGCGGGTGCGGTTGCGCTCGTCCTCGCTGCTCAAGCGACGCTGGGCCACCTGCTGGTGCGAAGCGGCCACCCGGTGCTCCTTTTCGCCCCAATCGAAAAGCGGGATGGTCAGCTGCACGGCGACACCCTGGTTGCGGGTGGGCGAATCGAGCAGGTCGACCAAATCGCCGTCGGTATTGGTCAGCCCGTAGGTCAACTCAATATTCCCCTTGAATTCGTTCTGCGCCTGGGTGCGGACCAAATCATTGAGGGCATTGCGTACGCCAATATCGGCCTGGCGCAATTCCATGCGGTATTCCAGGCCGTGGGCAATGGCCTTTTCCAGGTCGACATCGATCAGTTGCTTGCGCAGATCGGCGGCTACGTCGAGGTCGGTAACCAGATCCTGGCCCAGCAGCAATTTGAATTCATCGAGGGCATTCTCGTACTGTAACCGGGCGCTATTGAGTGTGGCGCGCCGGTTGGCGCGGTTGAGATCGGCCTGGAAGAGTTCCTCTTCGGCGGCAATGCCCGCCTCTACCTTGCTTTGGATAATCTCAAAACTGCTAGTCGCATTGGCCAGCTCTTCGCCGGCAATACGGACATTTTCGCGGCCCTGGAAGAGATTGTAGAAAAGCCGCGTCACCTGGCTCTCAATCTGCAATTTCTGGATCGCATAGCTGAGCCGAGCATTCTCCAGGGCCAGCTCCAGTTCCTGCAACTGCAGACGGGTACGATTATAGGTAAACAACGGCTGGCTGTAACGCAGAAAAAGTGAATTTCGGTACGTCCGTTCGCGCACCGAGCCAGTAAAAGAGCTGGCCGCTTCGCGCCAGGCGAAATTCTCCACCACACTCAAGGTGCCGTCGGTGCGCACAATGGGCTGATTGATGGTGAAGGCTCCGCCCAGCTGCGTTTCCTCCTGGGTATTATAAGCCGACACCAGCGGATTGAAGACGCGGTCCCGATTGGTCTGGTACGGGGTCAGCGTCAAACCAAAACGCGAGCGCAACGCAGCCTGCTGAGCTTGTAAATTGCGCTTACTCACCTCCAGACTATGACCCGCCGAGCGCATCGCCGGACTGCGCTCAAAGGCTAGTTCCAGAGCCCGGTCAAGCGTGATGGTATCGCCGCTGGCCCCGTACGGCAACAGCAGCCCCAGGACGAGCATCGGCCAGGAAAGGCGGGCGACAAGCATAACGAATCTCCTACTTCCGGCGGCACAGGGCGTCGGGTTTGCTGCAATTATCGCGAATGGTAAAGCATAACTTTTGCCGTTTAATTGGAACTTGGTCATAATTAGCGATCCGTCTGATTTTCGTTCTATCGATACTTGTGCCAAGGCTGTTGGGGGGCGATGAGGCTGAAAGCGGATTCCACAAGCCCGGGGAGCCCCCGCAGCGGGCCGGGCGCAGTGGCCTCGGAGCGCGTAGCGCGAGAATGAGCGTCAGACTCGTCGCCCCCCAACAGCCGTCCACCGGCAAGCCACCCGAATCACAACCAAGCCTCATTTAATCGCTCTCTTTCACCCATTTTACCGCATCGGCCACCACCAACCGGGCACTACTGCGATCGGTCAGTTCAACCCGAGCCGGACCGGCCCCCAAACGATACTGCCCCAGATGGTTCCACCCCTGTTCCAGATCGGGACGATCCATACTGACATCGTCGATACCGCCATCGTGGTGGACCACAAAATGGACGCCCTCTTCGCCGTCGGCGCCCTTTTTCCTTTGCTGCATATCCTCGAGCAAACCGCAAAAAAAGTAGATATCGTAGACCCCCGCCTCGGCGATAGGCGTCTGCCAACTCACCCGACTGCGCCCCTGGCCCGATTTCTTGTAATAGCCAGAGCGCACGAAGCGACCGTAGAGACGGTGGTCGGTGGTAGCTTGCCAGGTCCCCGGGGGGTCCCAACTGCGCAGGCCGACATAGAGGTCCGTCCGCTCCTCCTTATCGAATAGGTCGAGAAGAAAACGCCGCAACCGGCTCGTCCCCCGGACAGTCATGCGTTCAAAGCCCTCGTCCTCGTTGTCGACGACCCACTCCCCCGCCGTTGCCTCCAGTATAGGTCCCTCGTCGAGCCCGGCAAAAGGCCGAGCGTCGCGGCGCAGCGTCTGTTCGCCAAAGGCGAAATAAACCAGCGAGGGGATATTGCGGGCAGCGTAGGTGTCGACAATCAATTCGGCCGGCCGCTGGTCCAGCAACAGCCCCAGACGGCGGCGGCTGTTGGCCGGCACCGGGACGACACGGGCGTAGTCCCACCCCTTGCGCTGACGCTCCCACCAGGAAGTCAGTTCGTCCTGGCGAAAGCGAAAATTGAGCTTCACCAGACCGTCTATCGAGGTGGGGTTAGCCAATTCCAATTCCACTTGGGTGCGGGTCCGCTCGCCGTCGCGGACCAGGTAGGCCTCAGTGTGGCCCACCTGGTAACCGGGCAATTCAGGCTGCCGGTACCAGGCTTCCAATAACGCCCCGGGGTCCTGGGCCCCCAGCTCTTCAAAGTGGACCAGCAACGCACTATCGGCAATGGCCCGCTGCCGCGACGCATTGACCCATTGGGTAAGTGCCTGGTCAAAGTCGTCCAGGCCGATATCCACGGCCAGCAACAACAGCAATTGCCGTCCCTTGGCGCGAATGGCCCGCTGCCGCAGGGCCTCTTCGACATCGCCGGCGGCGCCAGACCGGTCCAATAACTCGGCCAAGGCGTGCTCCTGCAAAACCAGATTGGCCCGCTCGCTTTCGGTCAAGCCGCGCCACTGGCGATTCCAGGTATTGGCCGGCGGCGCGATCCGCTCCTGAAAATAGGCCTCAAAGGCGTAGTTGAGCACCGGCCAGCGCCGCGACGAAACCCGCGTCTGATAGGACAGGTATTGGGGCAATATATGCCAACGCGACTCCAGCGCTTTATTCCGGCTGAGGTCCGTCGAGCCCGGATCCTGCAGCCCCAGCAAATCCACCCGCGCCATCGTGCGCAGATAATCGGCCTGCAATTGTTGGGCCCCCTCGGCCTGATTGGCCCGCTCCTGGCTGCGGGTAGCCTGGCGTCGCAAACGCTGGAAATCGGCCCCTTCTAGCAATGTTCCCATCTCGGGCAGGAAGACCAGTTCGGGCTGCACCGTTTCCTGGGCCACGGTCCACAGCCGGCGATAGGAGAAAAACTGGATCGGCACCTCCACCAAGCCCAATCGGGGATGGGGGTATTCGAGCCCAAGGGCGGCTTCGTACTCGTTTTTGAGGCCGCGGATAGTCTGCGCCAGGACGGGGCCCACCGAATCGAAATAGGCGGCAAAATAATCGTGCCCCGGCAGAGTCGCCAACGAATAGTCAATCCCGTCGACCTCCACCCGCCGCACTCTATAGGGGGCCGCCGTCAACGAGATTTGCGCCAGGGGCTGGTCCGGCTGAAAACGGTAGCTCAACGCGCCGCCAATGCTGTCGACCACGGCGGCGCCCTGAGAAAAGCCCGTCCACCCGTCGGGTACGGTCGCCGTCAGTTGAAAACGGTGAAAATCGCGCCGGGCCGCCGCAGGAAAAGCCGCCCCGGCACTCAACCCGGCCACCGGGTACCAACCACTCTCCGGGGTCAGGTGGAGAAAATCCTCGCCGACAAACGCATAGGCCTTAGGAGGCCGGAAAAGCCAGAAAGCGTAGGGGGCGAAAAAGCGCTCGTCGTCGATATCCAGATAGCAATACAGCGGATCGATTGTGCCGCGATAAGTCAATTCCACCCGGCAACTATCCCTTGGTTCCAGCGGTGTGGGGGGAACAAGCCAGACCAGATGCTCCTGGCGCTGGTGCCGCACCGTCCGGCCATCGATCTGCGCCCGGCTTATCTCTAGGCCCGGGTTGAGACTGAATAAGAGCGAATCGAGCCCCGCCCCGTGGGGATTGACCGCGCCCAACTGGACTGTGGCGGACAATTGCGGTCCGGGTTGCTGCAGCGCCAATTGGTAGTCGGTGACCTGGGGACTGGGCAACGGCGCGGCCTGGACGCTGATGCGGCGCAATTGTTGCCGGTAGGCGCGCTCTTGCTGCTGTCCTTGGATATAGCCGGTGCCTAGCCAGGTTCCGCCCGCCGCGCCCCCCAGTACCAGCACCAACGCCGCCACCAAGGCCCAGCGCGATTGCCGCAGGCGCGGCATCAACAACCCCGTCAGACCGATACAGATCAGACCGAAAATGACGTGCACAGCGCGCAGCCTGAGGACTTGCTCGATTTGCCCCAGACCGACAAAATCGGAATAGGCCAGCGGCGTCGAAAAGGCGAAAATATCGACGCTGTAATAAAACCGTTCCCCCAGGACCACACTCAGGAAAGAAAGACCCAGCACACAGACCAGGACCACGGCCTGGTGGCGCAACAGGGCAATCAGCAACCAGGTCAGTCCCACCGTCAACAACAGGGTAGGCCAGGTAACCAGCAACGGCAGCCAAAGGTAGGCCTGCCAGGCAAAAGGCACATCGGCGAAGAGCCGGTGGCCAGCCCCCAGGCCCAGCAGCATCAGTCCTTGCAAGCCGCCAAAGAGCACCAACAGCCCCAGTAATTTGCCGAGGATATAATCGAGATTGGTGAAAGAGCGGACAAAGATGGTCTCAATGGTATCCTGGCGCCGGTCGCGCTTGATGAATTCGGCGGCCAAAAACGCGGCGACGACCCCTTGGTAGATATTGAAGAATTTCAGATTGAACAGGGGCAAATGGCCCGCTACCGCGCGCAGATAGTGCGGCGTATTGGTCAGCGGCGAAAGAACGATGAAATTGAAAAACAGCAGAAAGACCAGGGCCAAACCGGAGAATAACCGGAAAGCCCACGAGCGCCACAGCAGCCTGGCCTCAAAACGGGCCACGGTCCAAATGGCGTAAAGGCTTATCACGCCCCCTCCCAGGCTGCGGCCCCCACCTCGAGGTCCATCTCCTGGCCGACCGACTGCATAAAATGGATATAGGCGTCTTCCAAGTTAGGCATCAGCGCCTCGGCGTCTGGTCCCGGTGCCTCTTGGGCCACCAGGCGGACCTCGTAGCCATCGGCATCGGGCACCGTAGAGATTACAGCATACTGCTCTTTGAGACGATCTAGTTCGGCGTGCGGGGCAATGAGCTTCCAGACCCGCCCCTGGGCCCGGGCAATCAAGTCGTCGGGTGGCCCGTTAAAGGCAATGCCCCCCTGGTACAGCAGCGCCAGATCGGTGCAGGTGGAAGAGATATCGCCGACGATATGGGTGGAGAGGATAATGGTGATATCGCCCTGGGCCAGATCGGCCAGTAAATTGCGAAAGCGCAAGCGCTCCTGGGGGTCGAGGCCCACGGTGGGTTCGTCGACTACCATAAGGCTGGGGCTACCGACCAGTGTCTGGGCAATCCCCAAACGGCGCTTCATGCCCCCGGATAGGCGGCTGGCCAGCCGATCGCGGACATCAAATAGCCCCACCTCTTCGAGCAGCTCATCGACCCGTTGACGGCGCTGCCGCCGGTCCCGTAAACCCGCCAGGGCAGCGGCGTAATCGAGGTATTCCCATACCGCAAGTTTGGGAAAATTGCCAAAATCCTGCGGCAGGTAGCCGATCAGACGGCGAATCGGGCCGCGATCCCGCCGCAAATCAAAATCGCCGATTTGCACCGTCCCCGAGCTGGGCGCCAACAAGGTCACCAGAATGCGCATCAAGGTGGTCTTGCCGGCGCCGTTGGGCCCCAACAGACCGAACATGCCGCTGCCAATGTCCAGATCGATCTGGCGCAGGGCGTGGAAACCACCGCGGTAACGCTTGCTGAGCTGGCGGATACTGACCCGCAATGGACACCTCGTGGCGAATGCGAAGGATGGGAAATCTATAATTGGCCCACTAGAAAACGAGCCGAGGCCAAGTCATAATTCGGGCGGCTCGCCGGTAGACGGCTGGTTGAGGGCGACGAGTCTGACGCTCATTCTCGCGCTGCGCGCTCCGAGGCCACTCCGACCCGCCCGCTTCGTGGGAGCACGCGTAGCGTGCGGGTCGGGTGGAATCCGCTTTCAGCCTCATCGCCCTCAACCAGCCTTGGCACAAGTTTTGGTAGATCAACAAATGGGATAGATCATTAGTTATGATCAATTCTCAACTAGCCGGCCTCTTGCAACTATCGCCACACAGATGCGCCTGCACAAGTAAAAACCCACCCTGCTACAGCCCCAATACCAGGACGCTGCCCAAGCCCCTTCAGACAGTCCGTTCGAACTCCTCCCACCCCCGCCGATACGGCTGTTGGCCAAAACGCGCAAAATCTTCGGTGAGGCAAAACATTCCTCCGCCTATTAACCGGCCCCCCGCTGCCATATGGTCGAGCAGGGCCCGGCGCAGGCTGGTATCGCGCGGGGCAGTATCCAGGTCGATGTCGTCCTTGCCAAAGACAAAGACCAGCCCCGAGCGGTCGCCCGATGGGATGGGGTAGAGATAGAGTTCGCGTTGCCACAGGACCATATTCGAATCGGGCCGGTAGATCTGCGCCAGCTGCGGGTTGAGGATCCACGAGCCACAGGCGAAACCGACAAAGTTCTGCTCCGGAAAATAGCGCGGAAAAAATTCAAGCGCCTGCTGCATTGACGCCCGACAACTGTCCGGGGTCATCTGGCCGCCGCCGGGGATATGCACTTCGAGAATGGCGTCGCCCTCGGTCAGGGCCGGCTGCCATTGGGCCAAAGGCAACTCAATCCGGCGCTGTGCGGCGAATCCGTGAGGGGCAACGGGGTAGCCGCAGACGCAATCGTCTTGCCGTGTCAATTCGGCGCGCCAAGTATCGGGCCCCTCTTCCCGCACCGCCAGCCCCTCGGCATCGAAAACAGCCCCATCGACAGCCAGGGCCGCCACCGTGCGCTGTTGCCGGTGGCGCCAAGCCTGTACCTGCCCCTTGAACGGTCGGATCATATATTCGAGCCGTCCCACCTGGTACAGATCGCCGCGGATATAATGGCGCAACCAGTAGACCGTCCCCGGCCAGACCCCGACTTGTCCGTCGTGGTGGTCGCCATAGCGCCCGACTATCTCGGGATAGAGCCGCCCGCAGGTGTCCAGGCTGATATCCTGCGGGATCCCCAGCTTTTGATGGATTGCCCGGATGGGCTCGATAGCCGCCAGGCCGACCAGTAAATAGAAGGCCCCGGATAAATCGCCCAAGGCCGTCCCCAATTCGGGCCAGCGGCGGATAGCGGCCGTATCGTAGTCGAAGCATTCGCATAATAAGCGCCGGCAATGCCAGACCAGCTGCAACAACGGCGGCGAGGCAACGATCTGCCGCGCCGTTTCCTGCAATACCGGGTCGGCCTCTTGCGGCAGCCGCGCCAAAGCGCGCAATGACGCTATTTTTTCCGGCTGCAAAAAAGCGGGCAGCCCCTGCGGCAAGGACGCGCACGATTCATCCCAGTGCGGCGCCAGGACCGGCGCCGCCTCGGTAACGTCCAAAGCCGCCAAGACGCCGTCGATATCCGTGCTATTAGGTGTAGAATTCATAACTAATCCCAATTTAGTGGCGAGACAAAGTCCAGCGTTATGGAAACCATAAAGGACTTTTTAGCAGGCCCAGTCAAGGAACAGAAGCAAGCTTCCTGGAGGAGTTGGCTGGAAGGCGGCCCGTGTGTCCGAAGCCTCGAAGAGGCCGAGTTGGCTAGCATCCTGCGGATGCGCGGTCTTCGACGCTGGGCCGCCTGGAAGCGCCCAAACCGCCCGGTCGATTGCCCCAAACTCAGCCATCGCCCCGCTCCAGACACCGGAGCCGCTCCCGCCCCGGCGCACAGCCATGCCGCAAATAATCGACAATGGCCATCCCGTCCATATCGCCGCAGGAAAGGATATCCACCGCCATCCACCCTTCCTCGACCCAGGTATGGACACTGACGTGCGATTGGGCCAAAAGGAAAAAACCCGTGCAGCCGTGCGGCTCAAATTGATGGAAGCGCGTATGCAAAATGCGGGCGCCCGAGCGGCTGACCGCCGTTTGCATTATAGAGCGCAGCGGCTCGGTGCGCTCTAACAGAGTCGCCTCCCGCGGCCATACATCAAAAAGAATATGCGCTACCTTCATGATTTCGCCCCGCCCCCTTTGCGTTGGGCCGTATAGATGGGCGCCGTTGGATCCTCGCGCCACAACGACCGGACCACAGTACTGGTTTGGACGTGCAGCATCTGACTGGAACCGGCCAATACCTGGGCCCCTTCGTAATTATTAAAGGCCGGCAGTACTTCCTGCAGACAAAAGCCCATGGCGGCCAACTGAGCGTTAATGGCCAGCATCTCGTCGGCACCTCTGTGGGCAAAAGAGATAAAACCCTGCTGCCCTACCCCCGGCCGCAATGCCTGCACCGCGCGCGAGACGAACAGACCAAAACCTGCCTCGGTATAGGGAGGGTCCGTAGTAAAGGAATCGAAAGCCTCGACGTAATTAGGCGGCAAGGGCCGGCGCAAATCGTGGGCCAGACAATCTATCCCCAGCTTTTCGCGCTGGCTGACGGCGCCGATATACTCGACCAGACGCCGGTCCAGCTCCAGCACCGTCACGTTAAACGAAGGAGGCTCTTCGTCGCCGGCAAGGGCCCGCCCCACAAGGCCCAAGGCTAGGGAAACCAGGTCGTCGTCGCCCAATACCAATATTCGGCGCCCTTCCAAAGCGTCATTCTCGTACATCAGCAACGCCCGGCGCAAAGCCGTCTCCGGTGTGCTGTGCGCCTGGTCGAGTCGGACATCGACCACGGGCCGGTGGCGGGCCAATTCCGTTAGCTGGTGGCGGATAATTTCGAGATCGTCGCTGGGGACCACTTTGCGCCCCCGGCAACAGGGGCAGGTAAAATGGCGGCGGCTACGCACGCCGATAGAATCGAGCACAGCCTGGCCAGCCGGCCCCAGCACCAGCCCTTTTTCCCGCCGCAGCAACTGCCTGCGTTCCATTTCACGGCGAATCGCCGCCACCACCGGCAACGGCAAATGGACCTGCCGGGCCAAGGTCTTGAGGTCGATGCGGCCACTGCGGTGGATCGCCCACAGCACGCGACGCACACCCTCGGCGCCTTCGCGCAGGCGGGTGGCCCCGGCAATCTCCTCCAATACGGCATAACTCATCTAATTGCTCCTGTATAGGGCACAAAAAAAGCCCCGGCATTTGTAGTACGCCGGGGCTTGGGTTTTCGGGTGCACACAAAAAAAACCAACCGGGTGCGGTTGGCTCTGCGGCTACCGTGTGGATACGGATCTCAGTACGATCCGAAACTCGAGCGCGTAATTACACCGAAAAAGGGGTGCTAAAAAGAACAGCGGCGGACGGCGGCAACAAAACGCCTGTCCGCATAAGGGATGGGATACTACTTAAGTGGAGCGGCTCCTACCCGAGCCCGTCCTACTTCCCGCTTGCTTTCTTGCAGACCCCTTGCGGAATGTCACGATCCAGGGCAAACATTAGACGTACCCCCTTCCTGATAAAAAGCGGCCGGATGGCCGCAGGTGTATTTCTTTCAAATACAAGAACAAGGCCAACGATGTCAAGGTAATATAAAGCCTAGGCAGCGATGCGCCCCTTAAACCCCAAACCACGGGCGCACAGCTACTCCGCTGCGCCGATAGGGTTGGTCACCGCCGTACACGCGCTCCATTTTGCCAGCGTAGCAAACGCGTCGATTGAAACGGTCTGCCCCGATCTTATCTCCAACGGATACAAGGCCTCGCCGCGGGCCAGCAATAAATCGACTTCGTTCCCCATGCGGTCGCGCCAGAAATGTATATCCAACGGCTGTCTGTGATGCACAAAAGCCTTGGCGGCTTCCACCATAATATAATATCTCGAATAACGCCCCTCGCAGCGGTGAAGGTGCGTGTGAGCATATGACAAATTTACGATTGGATCGTAAATTTGTCATATATTATTTGACCGCTTAAAATTCAGTATAAATAATAATTTAGCCTCCGATAACCTATTTTTCACAAGCTAATACAACCATACCAAACCACAAAGAACGGCAAAAAGAAAACCCGCTCAAAAAGAGCGGGGGAGTAAGAGCTATTTCAGATTAACGTTCCAACCTCCCACGAACCGCGCAGCGGGCCTTTCTACACGACAAGGTCTGTGCCTTCAGCGGTTGGCGGCCTCGCCCAGAGCACGATTAAAATCCGCTTACTAACCTCTACCCACAAGATACAAGCGGTTTGGCGAGGGGCGCATGCCCGAAGTCGTGGGCGGGGTATTATCGGCTGTCGTACTGCGCTCTGATTGTTCCATCTCGGTTTCCGTGAATATCCTCCGGAAAAAAGGCTCAACCATTGGGCCTTTGATTCCATACTCCTCAAAAGCGTTTTAATTCGACGACCTTCCGTGCTCCATCATAATCATCAAGATATCTTTTAGCATCGAACGTTTCGTCCGTATGTTCAATTAGATAGAAGACAATCCATCCGTGAGTAACAAAAAGGATTTTCTTGTTACTATACCTTTGGCTCATCTGTTTAAAAAAATCGAGGTATATTCGGAAGTTGTGGATGAGTAGAAAAAGAGCGTATCCTAAAGAGTCTCCACAACCCTTAAAAGCCCTCGGTCGAGGGCGAAAGGATACGCTCGTGAAGCAAGAATATACACCGACGCTTGTGCAAGACCTAATCCAGGAAGAATTGGATCTCAGCTTGGAAGGGGTGCTGCGTGAAGGAGCCCGTAAGATGCTGACCGCCGTCTTGGAAATGGAAGTCGATGCGTATAGTGAGCGGTGTCAGGAACAGCGCGATGAAGCAGGCCATCGCCAGGTAGTGCGCAATGGCTACCATAAGGCGCGGGACGTGGTCACCGGGGTAGGCAAGCTGCCCATCCAGCAGCCCCGGGTCCATGATCGGCGGGTGGACTATCATTTCACCAGTGCGATTTTGCCGCCCTATCTGCGACGCACACCCGGTATAGACGCGCTGATTCCCGCCCTCTATCTCAAGGGTGTTTCTACCTCGCAGTTTCCCGAGGCCTTGAGCGCCATTTTGGGCGAGGGCGTATCGGGGTTATCCCCGGCCAACATCGTGCGACTCAAAGCCATTTGGGAAGACGAATACCGGGCTTGGCACAAGCGGGATCTGACCGGTAAACACTATGTCTACATCTGGGTTGATGGCATCTACTTCAACGTCCGCTTAGCCGCCGATCGGCCCTGCGTATTGGTGGTCATCGGGGCGACGCGGGACGGCCGCAAAGAATTGCTCGCGATTGAAGATGGGCAGCGCGAGAGTAAGCTCTCGTGGCAGGCCGTCTTGCAAGACCTCAAAGCCCGGGGATTGACCCAGGCCCCAGCGGTGGCCATCGGTGATGGGGGATTGGGTTTTTGGGCGGCGCTGCGGGAGGACTATCCGGCCACCAAGGAGCAACGCTGCTGGGTCCATAAAACGGCCAACGTGCTGGATAAACTGCCCAAAAACCAACAGCCCAAGGCCAAGGAGTTGATCCACCAGATCTATGGCGCCGATACGCAGGAGGAAGCGTTGAATCAGTATGATCGGTTTATCACTCTATATGAAGCCAAATACCCCAAAGCCTGCGACTGCCTGCAAAAAGATAAAGATGCCCTGTTTACCTTCTATGATTTCCCCGCCCATCACTGGCGCCACCTGCGCACCACCAATCCCATTGAGTCGACCTTTGGCACGGTGCGCCATCGCACGCGCCAGACCAAGGGCTGTGGCTCGCGCAAAGCGACCTTGATGATGGTCTACAAGCTGGCCACCGAGGCCGAGAAAAAGTGGCAGCGCCTACACGGCTACAAGTGGCTGGAAAAAGTGATTGAAGGCGTCCCATTTGTCGATGGGGTGATGAAAAAAGCCGCTTAATTCACGCGGATACGCTCGGACTTGATCCACAGAATTTGACAATACCTCCACGGCTACGGGCATTCGCCCTTCGCCCAACTCGCATTCGCGAGTTCGTGGGCGGGAGAACCGTCGTTAAAGGAACATGGAATGAGAAGGTCCTTTTGCCTCTCCACGGTCTTACTCGCCTTGCTTGTCGCAATGCCAGTTTGGTCCCACAACGGCTCTCTTGTCGTCTCCCCAGAAGTGACCCGTATAGTCGTGGATGGAGATCTTGCCGATTGGCCCGCCGATGTGCTGTGGCATCCGATCGAGCGGGTGGTGCATGGTACCGAATTAGAGGGCAAGACGGATCTGTACGCTGTGTTTGCCACTGTGATGGACCCGAGCGACACCACGCTTATAGTAGGCATTCGCGTCAACGATGAGTCCGTGATCTTCGATAGCACCGGATCGTGGCAGTCCGACTGGGCGCGACTCTTCCTCAGTTGGGACCATCACGAGGTCCAGGTCCTATCGTCGGCGCAGAACGATAGTTCCGTCCAAATGTCTTCCCATCATACCAAAGACACGCGGGTCTACGAATGGCGTATTCCTCTTAGGTCGGTGGCAGAGGCGGCTCTTAGCGGTTCAATACCTATTGGCTTCGACGTAGAAATCCGCGATGTAGATGAGGATGACTCCGCCTCCATGCTGGCATGGGGGCCTGAGCACGGTTCGGTGAAACGCCTGGGCGCAGAACACCTACAGGATCTACTGTTGCGACGGAAGCCTTCCTCTGGTAAGGTGACCGGTGTAGTGGAATGGGCAGACCCGGATGAAGGAAGGCCGTTCGGAAAACTCCGCATCACCTCTATTCAATATCCTGACAAACCCTATGAAGTGTTCCTGAACGAAGCCGATAGATTTGAGCTATACCACCTACCAGAAGGGTCTTATGAGATCTCCATCGGCTACTTTGGGCATTGGGTTATAATAGACACAGTCGATGTCGCGGATAACGTCCATATAGAACTCCCCCCTGCTGTGGTCGCGAGGCCACCGGGAGGACACGTTGAAGAACATGTAATTGAGAGCACATCCCTATCGGGAAATTATGTAGGCGAAGATCCTAAACGACGCATACGGGTATATCTACCAGAAGGGTACGAGAACTCGGCAAAGGCATACCCCGTTATCTACCGACTGCCAGGATGGGCCGGTAGATACGATCATAGCAGGGAGCTTATTGATTTGGCCATTGGCGAAGGTCGGCTAGCACCCATGATAGAGGTTGCAGTTGATGGGAATACCGAGTATGGCGGCACTATATTCATGAACTCGCCAGCCTTCGGAAATTGGGAAGATTTTCTACTCGATGAAGTTATCCCATTCGTCGATTCTCGCTACCGAACTATTCAAGGACCTCAGGGGCGGGCTCTAACAGGATTTTCGATGGGCGGTTGGAGTGCCATGATTCTCGCAGTATACCGACCGGGTATTTGGGGTGCCATTGGGCTTAATGACCCCTTTTTATCGGCCATGTGGGAAATGACGCACGATAAAGAGGATATTCCTCCACCCCCACCGGAATATCTTGAGGAAACGCTCGAAGCATTCCGCAATGTGCCTTCTTCTCTTGAAGAATTAAAATCGGAGCATGAAGAGTTAGCCCGGATTTTGGTGATGCTTGGTGCATCACTCAGCTTCGATGCAAATGCTCCTCTGTGGGCCAGCTATCCTAGAAACAAAGACGGTGAATGGAATCCTGCAGTAAGGGAAAAATGGGATGCCTACAATTTGACCCGAGCAGATGTGCTCTCTCGCCATAAAGGAGCAATGCTCCAACTAGGCACAATTGCCATAGTTATACCGGCGAAAGATTCCGCCATGGGTCATGGGCCGGTAATCCAGGTCTGGCGAGATGCGGGGATTAAAATCGAAACGATAGATATGCCAGGTAACCATGGCTATCAAGAAGAAGAGCGATTCATTATTTTAGCGGAGCGAGTGCTAAAAGCCCTAAACTTAGCTCCATAGAAGCCCCTGCCTGACCAATAAATCCCTAGGAAAGGCATTACTGAATTAGTCCAAAGACCTGAGTCTACCCAATTATGGATTGGAAGATCCCACTTCTTCTAACATTCTCTAAGCCGTAGCAAGTCCTTTTTTGCCATATTTCCGATTTCCCCATTGGGCTTGTATAATAGCTCTAGCTTCGGCTTTGCTGATGGGGTTTCCTTCCAAATCTCGGAAGACATATCGGGGTCGGTGTTGTGCCTTTGTTTCGGCCTGGCTGAGTTGTTTGAGTAGTTGATGTATTCGCGGTAAGAGTTTGCCATTGGCTACAGCGCAGACGGCTTGGGTGTGGGTATGGCCTCGCTCTCTGCGTTTGTGATAAAAGGCGGCACAGTCGACATCCCATTTATACGCATTTTCAGCGGCTAGGTAGAGATAGCGTTTGTATCGATTGCCACTCATTTTGGAGATCGGCATGGAGGCCGATTCCCCATCACCGGTTTTTCGGACGGACGGATAAAGCCCGGCAAAGCCACGATGATTGGTCAAACTGTTAAAACGGTCAATGTCGCCGATGCAAGCACGAATACCTGCAGCGGTGATGTGTTGGATACCAGGCAGTGAGAGGAAGGCATCCTGTGGATCCAGTTTTTGATTGCACTCTTTGAGCTGATTTTCCAAGGATACAACGCGTTGCTCTTCTCGTTCCAATTGGTCCAATTCCCAATTTATTTCCTCTTGGAGCAACCTTTCATCCAAGGGCATCTGCCCAACTTGGCGGACCGTTTTATTGAGTTGAGCAGCGTCTTTACAGGCGAGGAAAATCCCGTCGATCCTTTCTTTTTCGAGTGGGAGTCGGTAGCGTTTGTCCAAAAAAGCGGCAAAACGTTTTCGGCCTAACCGTACGACGGCCCTCGGATCAAGATACGTGCGTAAAAAAGCACGTCCGGCCTCTGTCAGCAGAAAGCCTCCAGCCGCTGATGTCAGTCCTGGATTGATCGCTTCGCTCAGGTCCTGGATCCGCTGTTTGCGTCTCCGCAACGAGTCGACGATGCGATCTCGCTGACGGACCAGTTGATCGAGTTGAGCTTGTACTTTTTGGGGCAGAAATACTTCTTGTGTATCTTGAGGGTAGGCCAACAGACAACGCGCTAAGGCCAGCGCATCGATGCGGTTTGATTTGTTTTTTCGATCTCCGGCCTGACGCATTTTCCGCACGCGATAGGAGGAGGGGCGATAGATGGGGTAGCCTCTGTTTTTTAGCACCGCCGCTATCGGAATCCAAGCTTTGCCCGGCGAGTCGATGACAAAAGCGATGGGCTCTTCCTCTTGACAGATCGCGTCGATACGGGTGAAGAGGGTTTCTATACCAGACGGCGTCGAGCCAAAGCGAAAAACTCGACCTAATTGCTGGGCACTCTCACGACGCAATACGACCGCGTCCTGAGCGCTTTTGCGGCCTAAATCGATCCCTACAATCAGGGCCATAGGATGTGCTCCGGAGAAGAGAGAAAAAGGATGAAAGAGGAGGCCGAAGTCCTTCGATGCCCACGGGGTCCTACCAGGGTCGTGCTTGATACGGGGCAACCAGTCGAGAGGACCGGTCCCACCTATTCTCTGAATCGGAGCCACCCGCAGAGGCGAAGGCAGACCATGTTAGATACGGGGCCGCTGCGCCAACAGCGCCACACAATCCATTTCGTCCACCTTCGACCTCTGTGGAAACATAAAATACCGAGGCTAAATACCTTACCAACAACATACGACACATCCATTTACGCTGCGGCCCCTTCGGGCCTTGGGGCTTCGCCCACCCCGCATGCGCGGGGTCGTAAATGGTGAAGACGTTATTGGAAATGGACAAATAAAGGAAATTTAGCGTGAAACGCGTTTACCTGGAAACAACAATCGTCAGTTATCTTACTGCTCGGTCTTCGCGCAATCTTTTAGTCGCTGCCTGGCAAGAGATTACAAAAGAATGGTGGGATCGTCGCCGATCCCAATTCGAGCTATTCACTTCAACATTAGTATTGGATGAAGCCAGGCAAGGTGATCCCAATGCAGCCAAACTGAGATTAGACCAACTCGAAAATATCCCCTCCCTTTCTATAACAGACTCAGCCATCGAATTTGCGAAAACTCTGATCAATGAAGGCGCAATTCCCCAACAAGCCCCTGATGACGCACTACATATTTCGCTTTCTGCTGTTCACCATATAGATTATCTTCTGACTTGGAATTTCAAACATATAGACAATGCGGAGACAAAGCCGTTCATACGCGCTCTTTGTCTTAAACATGGCCTGCCGTATCCTGAGATCTGCACTCCACAGGAACTTATGGGAGATGATATAGATGAAAGATGAAATAATTGAGGAAATCTGGCGATCCAAAGAAGCGATTGCTCGATTATATGATTATGACCTTGATAAATTGGCCAAAGCATTGAGGGCAAAGGAGAAAGACCATTCTATCCACACGGTGGATTTCTCGCGGCCCAACCAACCGGTAGAAATCGATACGTAGCGGATCTATCCAATATAACGGTAGTGTCCACTACCAATAACAACGCGCCCCTGGCTTCGGACTTACGTCCTTCGCCAAACCCCTTCGGGGTTCAGGGGCGCTATTACGTTAAGCGCCAGTGCAGTTCGATAGAACCACAATCATCTGATATCCAGCGAGAGTTGTTCCCATGTCCAACCTGAATATGAAACCTGAATGGGCACCTCGTGTTTCAAGACACAAAGTCGCACGACTCTACCAACATGATGCCCAAGGCATTCGCGATGAAGAGCTGGCCAATGACGTGGGCTACGGCCTCTTGCTCCGCGTTGAAAGCTGTCTGACGGCTACCCTTGCGATGGAAGGGCAGGTCCCATGTCCTAATTGTAAAAGGATCATTGAAAGAAGCATTCAAAGGGGCTCTAAACAACCCGATTTACGCTGTGAGGCTTGCGGCTGGACCTTGCCCTGGGCGGCGTATCACAAGAGCTATCGGGGTAAGAGAATGGGCTGTGTGGGCTTACGCACCTTCTTTCAAGAATTCAAAGACAAATTCCCGCATGCACGAAGCTATGAAGCGAAGATGATCCTCATTGACACCCTGATACACCGCTACCATTGGGAGCTTGAAGGCCATCCTGCGGGTCCAGGCACAGCCGCTCTGCTGGGTGGGAAGATGTCGGATATCATGCCCTTCTTGCGGAACCTTACCTATGGCGAGAACAGTACTCCGAGCTTAAAGGATACATATGCGCACTGGGAGAAGATAGGGGAAGGGAAAACTTGGCTTGAGTAGAGACTATCCGTTTTGGCACCAAGGCAATCCAAGAATAGTCCAGTCGATCTAGGCAAAATTGCACCTGCGCTTAACACCAAGGTCCCGGCTTCGACCCATTCGGGTCTTCGCCTAACTGGCTGCGCCAGTTCGGGACCTTTTGAACGTTAGACGTAACCGATTTGGTTAACATCGGCCTGAATAGTAGTGTATTCATATTTCTGTGTGATCGAAGAAAGGTATCACGATGGATTATTATCGGGATTTCAGTGGGCCTGCTCTATATGACCGTTTCTTCAACAATGGGCGACAATCTGCGCAGTTACTCATTAAATCCGTGGCGAGTTACTTGAAGCCCGGAATGAAGGTGCTGGATGTTGGGTGCGGAACAGGTCATGTAACCTGCGAAGTGGCATCGCTCGTTGAAAATGGTCAGGTGCTAGGTATTGATATGGATGAGAAGGCACTTGTCCTAGCATATCATAAAGCTCAAAAGAGCGACCTATCCATCACTTTCCAAAAGGGTGATGCACTCCATCTTGACTTCAAAGACCAATCATTCGAAATGGCTTTAGCCAATCAATTACCGGTGGATCAAGAAAAAAGTCTGGCAGAAATGGTACGAGTCCTTCTTCCTGGCAGTATCGTGGGAGTTGCGCGGCCCCATTCACCAAGTTCCCAGGTTTTCAAATTCGGTCATGATGTCGCCTGCGAAATAGCCTTTCAGCAAGGTAAGGAACCGCCTGAACTATCTGTTTTACGACGTTCCGATCCAGTCGTTGTTCGAGATATTTTCAAGAAGGTGGGATTGGAAATTATAGAACTCGAAGAGAAGAAGTATGCCGAACACAGCCTCGAGCAGCTATTATTAGGCAATATAGCACAGGGTGGTTTGCGGGGTATAATATCTCCTGCTCTCCAGATAGACAGCGAGGATGAGCCGGCTATGATCAAGGGATGTATGGACTATCTCGAAGTTGCTGAGAAAGTATGGAGTGAGAAATATGATGGGAAGCTTGAACATGCATGCACAATAGCGATAGGACGAAAAGTCTCATAGAACAGGTCGGCAAGGAGTCTGTAAATTAGTCTGTGTATCTGGCAATCAGTCCGTATTTTAAGCATTCCAATCGAAAGGATTCTGCTGATGGCCAGCCGTAAAGAGTTGCTGGATGAATTACTCAAAGACGTGAAAACCCAG
>WLWI01000247.1_pt1 | contig 63547 bp, 39 predicted proteins | sample 6701501 | NCBI WGS metagenome assembly WLWI01 (sample SAMN12718690, study PRJNA515312) | sponge metagenome | isolation source: marine sponge | host: Mycale hentscheli | place: New Zealand: South Island, Marlborough, Capsize Point | collected 2014-11-01 | reverse complement strand
CTTAATAGGACGTGGTAGCGTTTGGATGGCATGGAAAAACTTCCTTGAATGAGAGAGAGAGGACAAGCATTCTCAAAGATCGGCGTTTTTAACGCATCCATCAAATAATAAAAATTAGACCACTAGCCAGCCCCTCTTCAAAGGCAAGACGCTGCACCCGGGCCAATAGGGACCCTACGCCACATACTAATTGGAAAACCGGCCTGGAATAAACTAAGGGCAGAAATTGCTTCCACTCTCCGTCTTCGTAGACTACTATTTGAGTATTCACTATTTATATTATTTACAGGGATTCAAAAATCGTTGAAAGCCCTTCTTCAGGGACTTTTCTCGCTATGCCTTGCCCTCCAAAGTTAGCATATATGGGAATGCCTGGCAATGAACCTCTTTCCCTATGGCTTGAGTCAACAGAGCAATTTTCTGGCTTGCCAACCAGCCCGCCAATAAGACTTAGGCGTTTCCAGAAAAATAGTAATCAACCTTAACTCGTCCGCTTGAATGGTTTAAGCGGACGAGTTAAATATGGTATATGGGCACGTGCGCATCGGGTGGTGTTTCCTGTTTCGGCAAGGGGGCATTATTTTTTCGGTCTAAACGTTTTTTTACACGGCTTGCCCCCCAAGCGACTAGTCCGCCCCAGACCAGCGGTACCGCCAGGGCCAGAAAAGCGGCGCCCCAGCCCCCCGATTCAAGCCCCGGGTTCATTGCCCCTCCCGATTCGCTGGCTAATCTGCGGACGTCTGCCGCTCCGCTGATGTAGGCTGGCCAGCATATCGCCCAACAGGCCGATAGAAAAGAATTGGACTCCTAATATGATTAACAACGCCCCCAACAACAATAACGGATGTCGATGCTGGATATTGTTAAATTCGGAGTAGATGGCACCGATATAGGCGCAGATAGCTCCGCCCAGCAATGTCGCCATTAGCCCGATGCTGCCAAAAATATGCATCGGCGTGGTCATAAAACGCACGACAAACGTAATGGTCAGCAGATCTAAAAAACCGTTCAGCAAGCGCTTCGAACCAAATTTGGATTGGCCAAACTGGCGCGGATGGTGCTTTACCGGAATTTCCCCTACACGGTATCCAGCCCAATGGGCAATGGCCGGCAAATAGCGATAGAGTTCGCCGTAGAGATAAGGTATTGCATCCTCCGTCACCTGGCGGCGATAGGCTTTAAGCCCGCAGTTGAAATCGTGGAGACGAATCCCGGTGACCATTGAGGTGACCGCGTTGAATAATTTGGAAGGTAGCCTCTTACTCAGCGGATCCCGTCGTTCCTTTTTCCAGCCTGAGACCAAATCGAACCCACTGTCCAAAGCCGCCAATAAATTGGGCAACTCTTCGGGGTCGTCCTGCAGATCTGCGTCCATAGAAACGACAATAGGACCGCGGGCCTCTTCAAAACCCGCCGCCAGCGCGACGGCCTTGCGATAATTGCGCCGAAAGCGCAGGGCCCGGATCCTTTCGTATTCTTTCTCCAATTCCTCCATGACGGCGAAAGATTGATCAGTACTGCCGTCGTCGACAAATATAATTTCCGCGCAGATATCCATCCCTTGCAAAACACTGTGTATTTTGGCGCATAAGGGCCTGAGGCTTTCTTCCTCGTTATAGACAGGTACCACTATCGAAAGGTCGATAGTCTCTACTCTCTCCGCGCCTGTGGCAGACATCCGCCGGCATCCCTTCGTTTACGTTTACAGGACTATATATCTTATTTTGGCCCAATCCGACCGGTTGTTTAATCTAATTCACCTCCTCCACCTGGGCAATACACCCCGCTTGACAGCTACTGCCCTCTCAACCACTTTATTTATTTATGATCCTTCCACTTAGGGCACATATCCATTTTGTAGCCATTTGCGGTACGGCCATGGGCGCCCTGGCCGGTTTGCTAAAAGAAAAAGGCTATCGGGTTACAGGGTCGGATCAGCACGTATATCCGCCGATGAGCCTGCTATTAGAGCAGTTGGGCATCCCCATCGAAAAAGGTTTCGATGTCACCCACCTCGAACCGCCCCCCGATCTTGTAGTCATTGGCAATGCCGTCTCACGTGGCAATCCGGAAGTTGAAGCGACTCTCAACCGCCAAATTCCCTACCGCTCTCTTCCCGAGGTCATACGCGATTTCTTTCTCCAGGATAAACGATCTGTTGTTATAAGCGGCACCCACGGCAAAACCACTACTACTGCAATAGCGGCGCATTTGCTACACCAAGCCCAACTCGATCCTTCCTTTTTAATTGCCGGCTTACCCCATAATTTCCCTCGCCCGTATCGGCTGGGCAATGGACCTTATTTTATTATTGAAGGCGACGAATACGACAGCGCCTTCTTTGCCAAATTCGCAAAATTCTTCTTTTATTTGCCGCAGACTCTCGTTGTCAACAATATTGAATTCGACCATGCCGATATTTACCGAGATCTGGAGGAAATAGAACGGGTCTTTGGCCAATTAATCAACTTGATCCCGCAAAACGGCCTAATCCTGGCCGCCAGCCACGATCCGGTAATAAAAAAATTACTGCCAAACGCCCATTCCCCCGTGCAAACCTTCGGCCTTGAGCCAGAGGCCTATTGGCGGGCAACAGAAATCGAATCCACCCCTCAAGGCCAGCATTTCACCTTGTCCCGCCAGGGCGAAGCTCAGGGACGCATTGAATTGCCCCTGGGAGGCACTTATAATATTCGCAATTCTTTAGCCGCTATAGGTATAGGCATGGAAGCGGGTTTGTCTCCAAGCCAAATTAGCGCTGGCTTGCTTTCCTTCAAAGGTGTTCGGCGGCGACAGGAAGTGGTCGGCCGCGTAGCCGGAATCACCCTTATCGACGATTTTGCGCACCATCCTACGGCCGTATACCAAACGCTGGATGGCCTGAGGCGTAGCTACCCCCAAAGGCGTCTTTGGGCCGTCTTTGAACCGGCTAGCGCCACCAACGCCCGGGCCGTTTTTACCGATCGCTATATTGCGGCTTTTGCCCCGGCAGATCAAATCGTACTAGCGCGAATTCTCCGTCCCGAAAGGGCTCGGGAGGATATTCCTTTTAAACCAGAGCAATTGGCGAAACATCTGCAAGGTCAGGGACATTCGGCCGCTTATATTCCCGATGTAGCAGAGATTGTCTCCCATCTCCGCAATTCCCTGCAATCGGGCGATATTGTCGTTTTCATGAGCAATGGCGGTTTTGGCGGAATTCAACAGAAGTTGCTACAATCACTGCAGGTCCACTATGGTTCAGCCTCTTGAATATCCCCTCAAAGCCAGCGCCCTAAACCCAGGCGATTGCATTGCTCTCGTATCTCCTTCTGGGGCTTCCCCCGCTTCGAGTATTGCGGCTTGTACAGCCTATTTGCAACAACATGGCTATCACGTAAAACCGGGCCCACACTGCCTGGACCGTTACCAATACCTGGCCGGTAAGGATGCACATCGATCCGCCGATTTAATGGACGCTTTTATCGACCCTTCTGTGCAGGCAATTTTCTGCACCCGCGGCGGCTATGGCACGGGACGCTTGCTCGATTGGCTAGATTATGGATTTATTGCCGACAATCCCAAAATTGTCCTTGGCTTCAGCGATACAACAGCTCTTCAATTGGCTTTATTTGCCCGCACTAATTTGGTTTGTTTTACCGGCGCCTTGGCCGGGCTGGATTTTGCCAAGAATAAGCCAGACGCCTTTACCGAGACCAGCTTCTGGCAAGCAGTGACCCAAACCACCCCGCTCGGTCGTCTCCCCCTTCCCAATTCGCTCCGCATTCTTTGCCCAGGTCGGGCCCAAGGACCCATTTTGGGCGGTTGTCTATCGTTGGTCTGCAGTCTTATTGGGACCCCCTATTTGCCTAATTTTGACGGCGCCTTACTCTTACTGGAAGATATTGGCGAAGACCCCTACCGGCTCGACAGAATGCTCAACCAACTCCGCCTTGCCGGCATTTTGAATAGGTTGAACGGGTTAATTCTTGGCGAATTCAAAAATTGTTATACCCAAGACAATACTCCTTTATCACTGAGTTTAGAACAGATAATCAACGATCTAGCCGGCCAGTTAGATATTCCTATCGTCGCTGGATTCCCCTATGGCCATTTCAAACGACGCTTAGTCGTTCCTCTAGGAATTGAAGCGATTTTAGATACAGCGCTCCCTGAAATCTGCCTAAACGAAAGCGCTCTTGGCTAACGTCCTGTCTGAAGTAATTTGTCTCAAATACGACCAACTCTGTTGTCCGTGTGCATTTGTTCGTCTACGCTTGGATTTCCTCATACAGTATTTAAAAGCACTTCTTCCCACAGGAAAGAGACGGGACGGCAGTAGTTCGCCAATCAGTATCTATGTATTATTTTTTTGCCAATCTGTTTCTCTCTCTTCTCACTTGCTATTTTCCCTGCTCATTTTTATTTTTCGCAAATTCGGCAATTACAATAGGTTAGTGAATTTTCCAATAACTGGTATGCTCCTTGCTTATTGACGGTCAGTCCCGGGGTATTACACCCCATTTTTCTTTCCCCTTCAAGAGGAGGCTTATAATGCGCTTTATCCTCGCTTTGGCAGGCCTGGCCGCCACCTTTGTCCCAGTAGGAGCCCAACCCCCTGGATCCATAGTCTTTAGTGAGGTGATGTGGATGGGGAGTACAGGCTCAAATGCCGACGAATGGATAGAACTATTTAATAGAGGGAGCGAAGAAGTAGATTTATCAGGCTGGACGATTACCCGCCTCACGCAAGACGGCGAAACCGCTATGCTGACTATTGATGACGGAAAAAAATTGGCCCCGAATGCTACCTTCCTTATTGCCAATTATTCCGCCGATGATGAACGCTCTAAACTGGCGGCTCAACCCAATTTGGTAAATTCGTCCCTGACTTTAGCCAATTCCAAACTCCAGTTGCGCCTTTATGCAGGCAACCCGGAACAGAACAGTCGGCTTATCGATATAGTGGATGATGGTAAGGGGGCCCCCATGGCCGGGGATGTCGAAAATAAGCGCGCCATGGTTCGCGTCCACTTTGATAAAGATGGATCACTAGCTGAAAGCTGGGCTACCGCCCAGATCGCCGAAGGGTGGGACCAGGATGCCAAAGAATACGGCACACCGGGTTCCCTGCCGGACTACCTGGTTCCCAGGCAAACTTCAACCTCGACCCAAGTCCAACAATCGACATGGGCCTGGTTAAAAACAGATATTAGTGGGCAGTAAATACAAAAACAACCCCCCTCAGAAGCATTGTTTCTGAGGGGGGTTGAACGGGATAAAACGAATCTACTTACTGTGCAAACTGGCTTACGTTGGCTACACCACCAGGTTGGGTCAAAGCAAAAACAATTAAATTAACCCCAAACTGTAGCCCACGCTCTCGGGCATCGGACAAAGGATCTCCCCAATACCAACTCACATTCAAGTCGCTAAAAACACATACAACACGACCACGCAATTCCAGCATTTCCATATCGAATACGTTTCCGCCAGAAGCCCCTCCCATAGGCGGACCATCGGGGAAATCCCAGAAACTGCTGTAAAGAGCATGATTTTTGGGGATCTTTTGCCATTTTCTTCCATCGCTTCCCAGAACTTGGGTATCCTTCATCAGGGCTTTGAATTGACGGTCAAAAGGCGTTCCCTGAACTCCCGCATTCTTATTCGCCAAACCATCATCTGGATCACTCTGACGAATATCCTCAGCGAAAAGGAAACCACCGTTTTTCAGGTATTCACCAAGATTTTGCTTCTCGGTATCACTGATCACCAAAGTCGCATCGTCGCCCGTCATATATAAGAAAGGTGCATCAAGAATAGACGGATCACTAAACTCGACAGTGGTACCTTCTATCCTCGCTTTAATCTTGGTGTGATCCCTCATATAGCGCATTAATTCTTCAACAGCCGTAGGAAAACGATCGGAGTTTTTATCAGCCAGATCGTAATCGATAACTGTCATATTGAAGAAACCACTGATATTGCGCTTATTTTCTGGATCTTGAATAATGATCGCTTGATAGCGCCCGATATCCAAATCACCCACATTGAGCAATTCCTGCCGCAAGCTAAGAGCCTCCTGTACAGGAGCGGCCGTTTCGGTCAACTGCACCATTTCAACGTCATCAAAGCTCAATTCTTCGGCTTTAGCGCCGCTAAAAGCGCCCAGTTGTTGCGTACCCGGTAATACGGCGCTCAACAAGTCGCTCCCCACAGCGCTTACGTCAGCAATAGCCGAGATTTCCGTCGGCAAATCTGGAGGTGCCATTGACTGCAACATCTCCATTTGTACTTCGGAAATCTCTGGCCGCTTGGCCAGATCAAAATTCTTTTCCAGAATGGGGGGAGGGGCCTGAAAACGAATGAGTTGTTCTTCTTCTTGTTCTACTCCCACGCCAAAGAGAAGTGCCCAGATAAATATCGCTCCATGCCCAATTAAGGACAAGACGAAAGCGGTGGACATGCCCAACCGGCGCCCTGTAGTGGCATTGAACAAGGCATAGATCAATACCAGCACCGCAGCTACGCCGAATGCCAGCGCAAACCACTCAGATAGGAGGAAGCCCATAAGTACTACAATGGCTGCTCCAAAGCCTATATAGACATTCTTTTTGCCCTCGTCCACTACTGTCTTCCTTGTTTTAAGAGGCCTTACTTAGGTAGCCGTCGTACCCTTCTAACTAGTCGCCCCTGTTGGGTTCAGTAGCAATCACTTGATCAACTACCCCAACCTGACGGGCTATATCCATGATCTGGACTATCTGACCATGAGTTGAACGCTCGTCTCCTTGGATAATGATCATAGTGGTATTATCCAGCAATTCTCTTTTGAGTTGTAGCTCTTCCTTAAGATTGGCAAAAGTGACTGCTTTATGATTCAGCTTCATATTGCCATCTTGATCAACAACAATAAAGAGGTTTTCTTTTTCAGGCGCTTGGGCTTCTTCTGCCTCGGGAAGTTTAATATCCAACCCTGGGGTAATGGCAAATACAGCCGTCACCATGAAGAAAATAAGCAACTGGAACACCACATCGATCATTGGAGTCAGATCGAGATTGGGTTCGTCTTTTTTGGTTTCTACAGCCATTTATGCCCTCCTCTGGCTCAAACGAAACTATCAGGCAGCTTGCGAACTCTGCCAACGACGTAGCAGGGCATCCACAAAACCGTGACCATACGGCTCAAACTGAATAGCCTTTCCACTGGCTCGATTGCTAAAATAGGTATAAATAGCCAGAGACGGCACGGCGATTACCAACCCTGTAACCGTAGTAATCAGGGCTTCGGAAATACCTGCGGCCACGATAGTAGGTTCACCCAGGCCTTTCTCCGCAATACCTTCGAAGGCGTTAATCATACCGTTAACAGTACCGAGCAATCCGAGCAACACTACAGATGTGGACACAAAGCTGATAACAGCCAAATAACGCTCCAAGTATCCTACCGCAGCGCGTTCGACCGTTCCGTTCATTTCTTCGCGCATTTCTTCCATCGAGCGCTGTTCACGCGACAAATGCTCAAAACGCTCGATTCCTTCGGCGTATACATCCCCTTCGAGCTTACCCAGTTCAGAGCAATATTCCTTTAACTGCTCGAAAGAGGCACCCGAATCGATACGCGCATTTATATCATTGGTCACTTCGGCTAATTCTTCTTCGGAACGCATACGCGCATAGGTAAATACACGCTCGATAAAGAAAGCCAGAGACATGACAGACCAAAGGCCCAAGGGCCACATAAAGGGACCGCCTTCGCGGAAAAATTCAAGCATTGTTCTCTCTGCCTCCTATTTAGGCTTTAGGTATGCTGGTGCGCTATCGGGTCAATTAACTTACAGGACACGGGCTTCCTGCAAAACTTCCAACTGCTGTTGGGCGAAATCAACCTGCGCCGAGTATTTCGGATTGTCTTTATATTTATCGACCACTTCCTGGAAAATACGTCCGGCTTCACGAAAATCCTCCTCGACCATAAATGCAGCCCCGATATTTACAGCCGCGTTGACCGCCTGATCGCTCTGGGGATATTTCACCTGGACTGACTTGAAGATCTCAACCGCCTCTTCGTATTGCTTAGCATCAAAGAGTTTTTCACCTTCCGAGTAGAGATTGTAGGCGTCGATCTCACCCAGATGACCCAATAGAGTATTGGCTTTGCGGCGCAACCCTACGTCTTGGCCCTTGAGTTTTTCCTGAGGAAAGAGAGAAAGAAACTTCTCATAATTGGCAGTAGCTTCTTCGTACAGCTTCTCTTTGTAGTAAAAATCACCAAGCGTGAATTGGCTACGGGCACCATATGTACCGCCGGGGTGATTTTGGACAATTTCCTCAAATACCGGGACCGCCTCTGCTTCACGTTCCAAGTTGATCAAACACCAAGCCTTATTGTACAGTGCATCATCAACAAAGTCGGATTGGGGGTAGCGTTTTACGACGTCATCGTAAATGGCCATTGCAGCCAGATAACGCTGGTCTCGATCGCCACCACCGCGTTTCTGGGTCAAGTTGAATGTGGCTTCACCCGACCGGAAAAGCGATTCAGAGGCAAAGCGGGACGTAGGATACAAATCAGCCAACTTCTTGAACGTTCCGCTTGCGTCTTCCCATTTACCCATGCGGTACTTTGCCCACGCATCGTAATACCAAGCGTAAATAGACCGCTCGTCTTCTGGATATTGGGTGTAGTAATCGATAAAGGTCTTGGACATAGCTGGCAGCAGATTGATATCCCCGGCCGAAAGATTCTTGTAGGAAACGCCTATCTGGAAAAGGGCATTTTTGGCCCAACCGATCTGGGGATAATTATCGATAATCCGCTGGTAAACAGCGATAGCTTGAGGATAATCTCCACTCTTGAAGTAACTGTTTCCCTGGATAAATAAGGCGTTAGAAACAGTTTCCACATCGACCGCGACCTCAATCAACTGCTGGGCCGCCTCAATGCTTTTTTGGAATTGGTCAAGGCGGAAATACGCACTTGCCAGACGAATCAGGACTCTTTCCTTATCCTCCTGGGAAGCCATCTTGGCAAGCATGCCTTCGTAGGTGCGGATTGCATCCTGCGGGTCCTGCTTCTCGGCCATAGAGATTAGCTGCAATTGAGCTGTTCGGGCCAGGCTTTCATCGCCCGAGTCAATGACTTTATTCAGCAGCGTTGTCGCGCTTGCATCGTCTCCTTGAGCAGAATAAGACAAGGCCATGGAGAATTCGACTTTTAGCCGCATAGCAGCAGGTAATTCTGAATTCAACAACCACTGGTAATCTTCCAAGGCTCTACCATAGCGGCCATTGTAATGGTAAGCTAACCCCCGACCGTAATGAGCATCGCGTCGGGCCTGGCTGTTAGGATATTGCTCAATTACCAGTGTATAACGCTCGACGGCATCGGTGTACTGTTTGTTATTCAAGTCCAACTGCGCCATCTGATAATGGGCAGTAGCCTCAAGATCAGGATCACCAGTAACCCCAGCGAGCAGATCCTGCAACAATTTGCGCCCTTCTTCAGGACGCTTGGCTTGAATGTGAATATTGGCCGCTTCAATCAAAGCCGCGATATAGGTCTCACGAGCCCCTCGATCAACTTTGGCAAAGGCGACGATGGCATCGTCGAGACGATCCGAGTCCCGGTAGAGCAACCCCAAGCCATAATGAGCATCAGAAACTTCCTGATTCTCGGGATAATTCTCTACAATGGTTTTAAAAGCCTTTTCGGCCTCGTCAATAGATTGCTGCTGTTTATTGACTTGGGCGATGCGCAATAAGCAACTCGGAGCGCGTTCGGAACGCGGAAAGTCCTGTACGACTCGACTATAGAGCTCGAGCGCATTGGGGTACTCTTCTAGCTTTTCGGAGGCCCAACCCGCTGTATAGAGGGCGGCAGCACGCAATTCCGTATCACTATCGGGATATTCGCTGGCGACTTTTAGATATTCACTGCGAGCATCGGCGTATTTACCGCCGTAATAGCGCGCTTCCCCCTTGTAGAATTGGGCTTGAGAAGGATAGGGGGTATCGCTATACAATTCGATTACCTGATTATAGGCTGTCCAAGCATCGTCGAAGCGTTCCCACTCCATGTAATTGTCGCCGATGCGTACCTGCACACTCGCTTTGTAAAAACGCTCTTCCGCCGTTTCCTGAGCCGCGATAAGTTCTTTATAAGCGTTATCGAATTGGTTGCTTTTGCGGTAGATCTCAGCGACACGCAAAGAAGAAGTTTCAAACAAATGCCGATAATTGTCAAAATCGACATTCTTACCTTCTCGGAAGGAGCCACGCAACAAGTCGAACATGCGGTCATATAGATCGCGCACTTCGCGATAAGCCTTTATCGCTTCTTCACTCTCATCTAACTCGTCGTAGGCATTGGCTTTTAGATAAACAGCCTGAGCAATTACAGGGCTGTTGGGATACCTATCTAAGACCAATTGGGCTTCATCGACCGCACGATTGAAATCGTCTTTTTCAAAATAGGACGAAGCAATGCGGAATTGCGAATCGGGTGCGTAATGATCGTCGGGATAAGCTTCTAACATCCCTTCTAAGGTCGCAATAGCCTGGTTGTATTGCTTAAGGTTAAATTCGCTCCAACCGCTGTAAAAATACGCTTTCCCTGCCACATCTGAATTGGGGAACAGCTCGACGTAACGCTTGTATTCTTCGGCGGCAGAATCAAATTCTTTCTGCAAGAAGCGCGTTTCAGCCATTTGGAATTGCACGAGCGAGCGAAAATCCTCTTGCACTTTCTCGTCGGCAATTACGTTTCGATAGGCCTCTACAGCCTTTTCGTGTTGCCCGCTCTTTTTGTAGGCATTGCCAAGCTGATACCATGCAGCAGCTATTACGGGCAATTCAAGTTCGTCTCCGAAGGCCACCCGCACGCTGTCCGTGCGCACAAATCGGCTACCGAACCGGACGATCTTGTGGTACTCAATGATCGCCCCTTCGTATTCGCCGAGGGCGTATAGCGACTGGCCGGCATCGAAACTGGTTTTCAGATTCTGGGGCACAGGCATGAACAAACTAGCCCCTAGTCCTACTCCCAATGCGATGAGACCTACCCAGACCGTCATGAGCCTATCTCCTTGTCGTCCGGTAAAAAAGTGCTCAAACTACCTGCCTCAAAATTAGCAATTAGAACTGGTATCCAAAGGAGAAACGATGGGCGCCGTTGGTCTCGGTCAAATCCAAGGGGATGTGGTAGCCGTAATCAAAGCCCAACTCCCCCCAGCGATAGCCCAACCCTGCATTGAGATCGCCCGTGGCGTCGTCCTCAAAAATGCGGCTGCCACCAGCCCTCACCATGAGCCCCGGCCCCAGTTGCGTTTCGCCCCCCACTACGATCTTATTATCCACTTCGTCGCCGCTCAAATCCCGGGCTACCCACTGCACCGACAACAGCGCCGTTGGGCTTACCTGGTAGGCCAACCCCACATGCAGATCCATGGGCAATTTGCCCGCATCCGCATCGCCGGGCACCGATTCGAAGGCGACATTGGGCTGATTCACATTTTTGACCAGCAAGCCCACCCGGGCTCCTTGGACGGGACTGTCCCACAAGAGGCCCAGATCAATGCCCAAACCGCCCGAGCTCTGATCCGACAGGGGGTCGGCCCCCCCAACCGGATCGTCGGGAATTGAGCCCACGCTCCAGAAGAGATACTTGCCGTTGAGCCCCACATTCAGACTCGACGACAGTTGGTAGGACAAACTCAAAAACGCCCCGTTCTCGCTCATTAAGTCCGAACCAATCCGTTCGTAGCCCAGCCCCAGGCCCAGTTTATCGCCCATAGGCTGCACGAAGGACACCAAATGTTGACCCAGATTGTCCCCGTCGATGCCGTTGAACAGCAACGAGACATTGGTATAGGCCAATTCCCGCTGATCGATCCGACTCACACCCGCCGGGTTGGCAAAGACCGCGTCCGGATTATCCGCCACAGCCACAAAGCTGTTGCCCAGCGAGGCCGACCGGGCGCCGGCCCCCACATTCTGAATGTTCACTACGGCCTCGCTAGCCATAGCAAAAAACACAATTGCGGGAATAACTACAAACCATTTAGCCATTTTCATTAGCTATCTCCTCCTAGGTGCGAATAATACTCCAATAAATCGGTCAGATCAACACTCAACTAAGTTAATTTGCAACCACTAGTCTACCATCTTTATACATCTTGCCAATTTCTCGCGAGAAACTGTAAGGAATATTGATGGTCTCTATAGGCTCATTGCGAAAATCAAATCGCAAAACGGCATCGTGAACAGTCAGTTCGATTTTGCTCACATCGGGATGCAAAGCGGGGAAAATAATAAACCCATCCGCTTCCTGACCACTAAAAATCTCTTCGTTTTGAAACATCGTCCGCCGTAACAAATCTCTCCGCTCCTGGTAGCGATCGTATTCGTTGCCGCGATAGCCAATGGCGTAAGCCCGATAATATGTATCCATTTGCTCGAAACTAAGACTCCAGTACTCACGGCCATTTTTGGCTTTAAGAACCACCTTGGCAGGATCAATCTTCACCTTGGGATAAGCATAATTCTTCACGCTAATGCGAAAAACCGTAAAACGAGCTTTTTCCTGTTCGGCTCCCCAAAATTTAGTATCGCCAAATGTATAGGGATTGGTGGATTTGGGCCCGGCTTGTGAATGGCTAGGAAATTGCCTATTAAGCTCTTCATCCGTCATCGGCTTCATCCGGACTTCGAACCTATCCTGGCTAAAAGTCACCGTCCCATCGTCAGCTATGTCCATAGAAGCGGCCTGGCTTTCGACCGGCTCTAGATGTCCGGCGTGGTAATAATAGCCGCATCCCTGAAGGACAAAAACCAGCAAAAAGACAGAGACGGTAGATTGACCCCAGATTTTCATCATCGCCCTCTCTATAGAGAGATTCCCAAGCCAACTCGATCTCGAAATAACTACGTCGACAAAATAAACAATTTTAGTTATCAAAGGAAGCTTTGATCCTAGCCCAACTCTTTGATCTTACTACAGTGGCCTCGAAGATATCGTCTAATGGCGTAAGACGCAAGTCAGAAAAACGCTCGGAAAATTTAAATCCGTTGGTTCCACCCGACAAAGACCATTTTGCATCGAACAGTTCAGACAATCTATCAAAATCGTTGAATTCGAGGTTGAACCCCAGTATCTCGTTTACGGTCAAATCGTGTTCGTCGCTCAAGAAAGCGGCACCAATATCAACCTTGTCAAAAGGTACTAACATTATTTCGTAGGTTGTCGTGACCGCCGTTCCAAGTCCTGAGCTGTTCTGCCCAATTGCCGCGGCTGAAAAAGGCCCATCCGACAGGGCATACCAACCAGCTGCGGAAAAATTGACCAGAAAATCTTCGTCTGGAGGAGGCCCTGCAACAATAAAATGATTGGCCTCAGTTCCATTTTTCTGCACCTGTTCTTCAGGGGTCAGCTCGACAAAATCTGCGTACTGACCACCGGAATGATCCGCATCAATGAAAATCTCGATATCATCGTCTTGAAAAATCCGGCTCGCGGCAGTCCCCGGCGGCCTATCCACCTGATGCACATCATCGGTTATCTGTGCCGCCAAATAAAGCCTGTTGGTCGTCTCGCTCCAGCCAACCATAGCCTTTAGAGCGAAATCTTCAAGATCGACCTCTTCCTGGTCAGGATCGACCAAATCGACTAAATCTTCTGTCACAATGGCAAAAGAAGGTTCAAAGATACCCCAGTCTCCTAACTCTCCATCGATGACAGGTAAAAACTGATCGGGAAAGTGAAAAGCCTTAAACTCACTCCCTATAGGCATATGGGCTAAAGCGTCCTGTTTACCACCTAATACTCCACAGATAATCAGGACTAATATTGCCGAAAGGCACTTCAGGTTCCAAAAATAAAAGACAGACAATATGGACATGACCTAGAGCCGATAGGGCAAAATGATAATGAAAGCCCTTATAGATGTCAAGTTGATTATATTGACTTTCCCCATGATATTAGGTTAATCAGAGACATATGTCAATAACATTTTTGACTGGCTTTACAGCCCTTAAAAACGATGCTTCTAAACGCCAAATCTGAGCGTTTTTTTCTGCTAGCCCTCGGCCTATTCGCCTTTCTTTTGCGCCTTGGGTATATTTTTGAATATCGTACTAGTCCGTTCTTTTACGAACCAATTGTAGACGCCCAGACCTTTCTCGAACAAGCACTGCAAATCGCTGCCGGCGACCTGTGGGGCGGCTCTCAGCCTTTTTGGCAACCCCCTCTTTATCCCTACTGGCTGGCCCTCTTTTGTTGGCTCTCTCCTGACAGCTATTACATTACCGTTCGCCTTGCACAAACGCTCCTGGGCTCCCTCTCCTGCATCTTCATTTACCTACTCGCCCGCCGAGTATTAAGCCCTTTATTAGCCCGCAGCGCCGCTATCATTGCAGCGTTGTACAGTCTATTTATTTACTTTGATGGCGAATTATTGGCAGTGCCCGTCGAAGTTTTCCTCAATCTGCTGTTGATCTACAGCCTCCTGCAAGGCTTTGACCATTTCGCCAAAAAGAGGTATTGGCTGCAAACAGGCCTAATTGGCGGCCTATGCACCCTTACCCGACCGAATATTCTACTGTTTCTGGTTCTATTTCCCTTCCTGTTGGCCTGGTTCAAGTATCGTTCCGGTTCTTCCTATTCACTGAGATCTCTTTGCAGGCCTGTTTTATTTGTAAGCCTTCCTATCCTGCTTTTGATCGCACCTGTCACTTTGAGGAATTATCACTTAGAAAATGACCTGGTTTTCATTTCTTCTAACGGCGGCGTCAATTTCTATCTGGGCAATAACGCCGCCTACGATAGCACCGTGGCCATTCGCCCAGGAAAAGACTGGGAACTTCTCGTGGCCCAGCCTCTTCTTGCCGGGGCAGAAACAGCCGCTACACGATCGGACTATTTCTTTGCCCAGGCCTATTCCTTTATGGTTGAAAACCCCGGACAGTATGCTTGGTTATTGGTAAAAAAGATAGGACTTTTCTGGAGCGGCCCCGAACTAAAACGCAATCACAACCTATACTATACCCGTGATTATTCCATAATCCTGCGCTTATTGCTATGGGCTTGGGGACTTTCCTTCCCTTTTGGCCTCCTTGGCCCACTCAGCATCTGGGGCCTTATCGCCACCTGGCGCAGTCGTTCACTGCCCCTATTTGTGTTCAGATCCTATACATTATTATATATGACCTCGGTAGTTCTGTTCTTTGTCGTGGCCCGCTATCGTATTCCTGCAATCCCAATTTTGATAATTTTCGCGGTTATCGCTATTGCCGATCTTGCCAAACGATGGGAACAGAAAAATCGCCGCCAAGCTATTGGGGCCAGCGTTGCAGTCGTTTTGCTCACCCTATTTTGCAATCAGTCTTCCGCTTTGCCGCCTGAATCAGATGCCCAGCTTTTCCATGATTTGGGAGAAGTCCATTTACGCCGGGAGTCATATGGCGAATCCATCGCCTATTCAAAAAAAGCCCTGGTCTTAGCAACTGATTACCCCTCGGCCCACCACAACTTGGCAGTTGCCTATTTATATAGGCGCAATTACCGTGCCGCTATTAACCATGCCCGCCAGGCCCTCGCACTATATCCCCAACTCGCCGATACCCGCATTATTCTTGCCCAGGCTTATACGGCCACAGGTTTTATTCCGCAAGCTCTACACGAGTTGGAACAAGCTCTGGCTCTCGTACCTGCTTCTGCCTCAGGCCACTACTATTATGGACGTCTGCTGCTCAAACAGGGCTTTTTCCAAAAGGCCATCCCCCATTTGGAAAAAGCCCTGTTGTGGAAGGAACGAGATTTCTGGGTTTTATACGAACTGGCCCAAGCCCACCAAAGCATGGGCCAATTAGACCAAGCATTGGCTTATTTCCGGCAGGCCAATAGCCAAGCCCCGCAACACCCCGCCCCCCTCAACGCGATAGGGGCAATGTATTTAATTGGCCGAGATTATCAACGGGCAAAACCGTATTTTGAAGAGGCCTTAAAATTAGCTGGAGATAATATAGAAGCTCTGGTGAACCTGGGATTTTGTGAACTCCACACCCACCAATATACTCTTGCCATAGACCATTTTAAACGCGCCTTGCCTAAAGCCGCCACCCCTCAGCCAATTTTACAAGGCTTACTCCAGGCCTATCTGGCAACAGGACAAAAACAACAAGCAGATTTGATCCGCCAGGCCCTAGAATAATCGAAATATATACCCTTTCTACAACGGGGCACGTTGTAGTCGCTGCAGATTTTGGATAACTCGCATATTCTGCGGCTCCAGTTCAAGTGCCCGTTCAAAAGCAATTCGGGCTTTACCCCTTTTACCCAACGCGCGATATGCATCCCCCATATTACTAAAGGCCCGAGCATAGGACGGATTTAAATCCGCTGCTTTTTCAAACCAAACGAGCGCCTGCTCAAAATCCTTCATTTGAAAATAAACGACCCCTAGATTATTGTTGAATTGGGCGTTGTCTGGATCTATGGCCAGGGCCTTTTGATATTGGGCGATAGCCGCTTGCCAATGCTTTTGGCCAAGATAGATCTTTGCCAGAGCGCCTAATAAGCCCAGGTTGCCCGGACTTATTTCGAGCCCTTGCCGGCACACTTTTGCCGCTTGCTCAAACATGCGATCTGCTGAATACAAACGAGCCATATTCAGATAGGCCGCCCCCAGGCCAGGGTTTCGCAGAACGGCCTCGTGGTAGGCCCCCAAGGCTTCCTCCGAGCGGTTGAGCTTCTCAAGCACATCCCCCATTTGGACGTAAAATATGCCCCGTTCCGGATAAAACGCCACAATACGGCGGTACATATCCAATGCCCCTTGAAAATCCTGCCGGGCCATAAACTGATCGGCTATTTTCTGTCCTACTTCGCCAAATAAACGATGCAACTCCCTATCAGCTTCATTGAGTTGTCGAGCCTGAACCAAGTCTGTCAGAGCTTGATCATATTGCTCTTGCTTCACCCATTTCTGGGCCCGCAACGCGGCTTGTCTGGCCTTCCAGGCCGCCTGTAATAGCTCATCGGCCTGCGGACCAGGTGGTGGACTTTTCAGTCGGATGGACTCCAAGCTTTCCAAGCCAAAAATACCATGCCCCCCCACTGCCCCTTGGTACATTCCTTTAGGCGCGGAAAATTCTAGTATCGCGTTATCGTCCGTATTGATATCAGCCCCTTGTACGAACTGATCGATTTGGCCCGACTGCATCACCAACGAACAAGCCAGATTGAGCGCATCTCCCACGCCAATCCGGACAAAATCACTTTCGAGCTGGCGCTGTTCCACTCTGGCTTTCATGCTGCTGGGGTGAAAGGCTATTTCGTCATTGGAACCGACGAGAAAGTAGTCACCACCTGGTATTGACTCCCATAGTGAAGCATGGGGAAATACGCGCTGGAAAGTATTTAAAATGGTCTTGAAATCCTCTTCGCGCATTGAATAGGCCTGCACCCAACTGCACATTACTCCGCCTTCGGCTAGCTGCTGCCGGCAAGCGGAGAAAAATTCCGTGGTGAATAAATCGGCCATCCCAGCTATCCATAAATTGGAAGGCTGGGAAATTATAACGTCGTATCTGCTCTGGCTCATGGCCACGTGGTTGCGACCATCGCCGACAATCAAATTCAGTCGTGGATCTTGTAGCGCCTGATAATTTACCTCACTGAAAAAACGGGCCCCCTCTACAACTTCGGGCGAAATCTCGACGCATTCTATTTCTTGGATAGGATGGCGCTGCGCCGCCCCCAAGCTAATGCCGCTTCCCAATCCGACCAGTAGCACCTGATCGGGTTGTGGATGCAACAATAAAGGAAGATGGGCAAGCAGTGATTGCGAACGTAGGTCGCCTCGGGAGGACGCATCGGTTTTGCCGTTGACCTTTAAATAAATCTCATCGCCGCTCTCTACTACAGTCACATTGGCTGTCACGCCTTCCTCGGCATAGAGCAAACGTCGATTTTGCGTCATGACCTGGGTCAAATCCGCCTCCTGTTGCACGGCCTTGCCCTTATAGCGGTAGGCATACAAATAAGGCGCGCTATTCATCAGGACTGGATCCCACTGGGGTATAAAGAAGCTCCAGGCAAGGACCAGGGTGCAGGCTCCTGTCACCACTGTCCACCGCCCCATTTGGCTTCCCCATTTGCTAACCAAAACGAAATAGGACCCGATGGCCAGATTCACCCCTACCGCCAACAATATAGTATATTGCCCTCCAATAGCGGGGATGAGCAAAAAACCAGCGATAAAAGACCCCAAGACCGCGCCAATTGTATTGGCCGCATAGGCATCCCCCACCGATTGCCCTACCCGGGCGAAATCGCGTGTATACAATTTAGCGACGAGCGGGAAGATGCCTCCCATAGCAAAAGTTGGCACCAGCATCAATAGAAAAATCGCAACAAATTCAAGGAGGTGTAAAACAGCGAAAGAAGTCGAATAGCGGGTGACTAGATCCACCGTGAAGGAGGGCAGGCGATTGAATAGCGGCACGACCAACATAGCGGCCAAACCGGCGAGCAATTGCAAAAAGCCGAGAAATACCAGCAGATTGCGCCGGCGGTCTATCCACCCAGCCAGCACCAGGCTACCAGCCCCCAAACCGGCGATAAAGGCAACCAGCATCAGGGAAAAGGCGTATACAGAAGAGCCGATTAGCAGGGACAAGATACGCGTCCATGCGACCTCGTAAATCATCGATGCGAAACCCGCTCCAGCCAGTCCCAGCAAAACCGACCGATTGCCGACAGCCCAGGCAGGCGCCCCGGAGGGCGGGCTTTCTTCCCCGTGTCTTGTTTCACTCTCGACCGCTCCACTCCCCCGGGCCAAACCAATGGCAACGACACCTATAGCCAGATTGGTCAAGGCCGCTCCTACAACGGTCCAATGGACGCCGAGAAAAGGCACCAGGAGAAAACCAGTACAAGCAGCACCCACAGCAGCACCCAATGTATTGAACGCATATAGCCGTCCAACGTCCCGCCCCATACTTTCCCGGCGTTGCGAAATAAAACGGCTGAGTAGGGGCAGGGTAGCGCCCATGAGGATAGTAGGACTAATCAGTAATAGCGCCGAAACGACAAAACGCCCAATCCCCAATACAGTAGGCCAGCCGACAAAACGATGGTAGAGGAATTCATACACGGGTTCAAAACCGGCAAATAATAATGGCATGACCAGACCGTATAGACCAACAGCAAGCTCCAAAAAGCCATAGAGCTTCAGAGGACTGGTCACCCTGTCTATATAACGTCCCGCGACATAAGCCCCCAGAGCGAGCCCAGCCATAAATACAGTCAATACCATAGCTGAGGTATAGACCGTATTGCCCATGACCAGCCTGAACATGCGCATCCAGGATATCTCATAGACTAGGCCACAGACACCGGAGAGAAAAAACAGACTCAATACAGCAATCCTAAAGCTCACTCTCATAGGGACTCTTTAAAAAATCATTTTCCCCGGTAGCCCACTTCTACAAGAGCAGGCCCGGCAATTCAATTATGGGATTAAACGCTCGACGAACTGAATGAAATACGGATTTCCGTTACTCTCGGCACTGGCCCATTGGGCATAGCGTCGCGCATCTTCTCGCCGGCCGGCCCGAACCAATTCCGTGGCCAGAGGAGGAAACAGAGTATAGAGAAAAGGCCGGCGAAACTGCTCATCCAAGAACGCTGGCTCCAGATAATTCAGCGCCCGATCCGACTCCTGCAAAAAAAAGTGCAGCTGGCCACGGATAAAATCGATATACGTTTTTTTCATATCCGGCGCCTGAACGAGAAATTCGGCTCTGGACAAAGCCTGACGCATAACCGAACGCTGTTCCTGAGTGAATTCCCCGCCGGATAGCTGCACGGACCAGGCCGCCTGGACCACAGCCCACAAATCACCACGTGGTGTAAAAGGTGCTTCCCTACTAGCCGCTTTATAGTATGGTAAAGCCCGGACAAAATTGCCTTCGGCAAAAAATAAATCGGCAATTTCCAAGGCTAAAGGCACCTCGGCAGACTTCTGGCCCCATTTCTTCAAGCCGCTGATTTCAGCCTCTTCGAGCTGCTGCAGTCGTTGTGCCGTCTGATCTTTGAAATACTGGAATTTATGGGTATTGTAGCGATCCATGGGTTTTTCGCCCAATATACCGCTCTTGATCTGTTCGACCCGTACCCTTTCGGCCGGTAGATCCCCCAGTAATTCCCGATATTCGTTGGCGCCGCGCAAGCGCCCCAAGTCCAACGGGCCAACTGTATCTTTAACGGCCAATAAAATCGTCCGTGCCAACAATTCTTGTCCCAATACTGAAGGATGGACATGATCCGCCATCAAATCCCATCCCACCCCATCAGACGGGGCAGCATGGGCGAAAGCCCTTTCAATATCGGCCAAGAGAAGCCCTTCTTCGTCGGCAACTTGGCGAATAATCAGATTGTGTCCGCTGGGTCCGCGCCAGGGCATGGCATCAAAATCCCGCGCCGACAGCAAAGCCTGGACCGCAGCTTCGTCCCGTCCCAACTCGGTCAAGGCCCGGCCCCGCAAGTAGTGAACCCAAGCGTCCTGCGGAAATTCTTCAGCAAATTGTTCCAATTCCCCCAAAACTTGGTTCGTCTGCGGTATAGGCTTTTTTTCGCCAGCGAGGTAGGCAGCTATCTGCGTTAATTGCTCCTCCTCACTATTTCCTCTCCCGCTCAGGGTCGCCACCGGTGCGAACCCAGCGTCATTACTAGCAATAGTACAGAGGACCAACGGTACGCCGCGCTCCCGACAGACTTCAGCCATAGTTTGCAAATTGTGGCGCAAATGACTTAGAGCGTTCTTGCGGGCTTTACCGCCGTGCGGAAAAAGGCCCTGCCCACTGCGTATGGCCAAGAGGGATTCGTCGGCCGTCTGCTGTCCCCTCAGCCCATCGAGGCCGCGGCGTAATAACTGCCCCAGATGTAATTTTAACAGGTTGTAATGAACATAGTTGAAATAGGGATAGGCCTGTTGGCTGCCGCCATATATACCAAAAAATTCGTTATGGCCCGTATAGACTATAGCCAGATCAGGTCTCAGAACTATCGCCTCTTCCAACGTCCGGGCAACAGCGAAGCTGGCGATGGATGTAATCCCCAGATTGAAAACCTGCACCTGCTGGTCCTCGGCCACATCCTGCATCATTGCTTCCAAAAATGATGCCGATGCCAGGCGGGCAGGGTGCGGGAAACCCTGGACGGTTGAAGCCCCGAGGAAAATTATACGGTAGGGACGAGGTACGGACGGCTCTACAAAAGGCCTGGCCAGCATACGGCCTTGGGCCGCCAATTTGCCCTTATAACGCTCAAAAAAGAACCGTTGGGGATAAAGAGCGTTTATGCTTTTTAGCTGATGCCCATCGTGCTCTGCTAACCGGCGCACAAGAGGTTCACCTTCTAACCCCGGCAGCAGCCGTAGCCCCCCTTCCAAGATCGCCAGCACTAACGGGCCGCTCAGCACGACCACCGCCCAATACAGCCAGGCCCTATTGGGCACGACTCTTGCCAAACTAATTGACCGACGTGACTAAAGGCCCTACCGCGGCAATGCGATCATCATACCACTGTACGCGATCCTGATATTTTTGGCGGAGCGCCCGAATATAATCTTCGAAGGCCTGGTTTTCTTTTTTCTTTTTGATAGTATGGCGCACTATGTAGCCCACTTCTTCCAACAAGCGCATTTTCCTTTCAACCCGCTCTTCCACCCTGAAAAGCGAGAATCCGTCTTCTGTCTTAACTGGACCAATCAATACATTCAATTCGGCTGCCATGAATTGATTGAAAAGCAGACCCCACTTTTCCTTTTCTCCTTCTGTAAGATGAAAATGACCGTCTTGTTTTTTTGCTTCACTGCGCAAACTGTACTCGCGGGCTAACAGAGCCATATCGGCACCGTTATTTATTTGCCCAGCCAACTGTTGGGCCAATTCTTGTGAATCCACCAAGATTTCGCTCAGGCTAGCCCTAGCGGGTAATGTATATTTGTCTTTATCCCGCTTATACTGGATTTTAACCTCCTCGTCATCTACAACTATTTTTTCCAGGACCTCGCGTTTGCGCACCAAACCGACCAAGATTTTCTGATAGGTATTTTCTTTGTACGCCAAAAAATCTTCTTCTTTATCCAGGCCGCGCTCCCGGGCTTCTCGCACTAATAGAGAATCGACCATGAGCCGGGCCCGAAGGGCGCGTACCACATCGAGACTGTCTTTCAAACTACTGAGAGGTCGCCCAGTACGCTTGAGTACGCCGGCCCCATGTCCAGTGCTTATTGCTTGTTCCCTGGGAAATCCCACCAAACTCAGCTTTTTGGCCTCTGCAGACAGCGGATCCCCCTTGGCGCCGGCCTGTAAAAGAGCAACGATCCCTTCGTCGTGATACTGTAGACCGAACTTACCCTCTAATTCCTCTAAATAGCGATTGCGTTTTTCAACAAATTGCTTCAAATGGAGAAAACGACCTATTTTATTGCGCACGCTGGCCAGAGAAATTTCCTGTTCTTCCAAGATTTTGACCACTTCATAGCCATCTCTTGTACGGATAGGATCAGAGAAACCACCCACAGGTAAATCAAATACCGTTTCGGCTAGTATTGTCGCGGCGTCATCGGGCCCAAAGTACTGGCGCAAATCACCCCCATATTCTGCATCTTTGGCCGAGCGCGAACGCTGGCGGGCCAATTCGGCAAAATCCGCTCCTTGCTTCAAAGCCTTAACAATTTCCCAGGCCTCTTCTTCTGTATGGCTGAGAATATGGGCTGGCCGGATCTGACGACCCCAACCGTACTCTTTATACACCTGGTAAATATCTTCTTCGGCTATCTGGATCTGATCGCCGATCTGCTCCTTGAGAATTCTATCGACTAGGCGCTTGGCCAATAGTTTGTGCAGACGGCCAGTTACGTCCGAATCTGTTTTGTATCCTTTGGCCTCCCCCTCAAGCACCATGATTTGGCGGTCAACCAGGCTACCGAGAAACTCCTTGATAGTCGCTTCATCTACTTTGGCCGGCTTGAGCGGATTGGGCAGCCCAGCGATAAATTGCAGCAAATCGTAGCGACTGATCTCAACGTCGTCTACCTGCACCAAGACGCCTTCGTCGAGATCGTCGGACTGTCCACACTGCACCAATGCGAGTCCTATGATTAAAACCACGTACTTCGACATGCTTCTCCTTCCTCTATCCCAATATAGAATACCCGCGCTACGGCTCAGTCAGGCCGGCGCGGGTATTCTATCATTACGGTGTACTTATGCAATAAAAAATCCTACTTACTGGTCAGTTCGATCCTTCCATCTTCCCAACCCGTTGCGCCGGGATAGATACGCCCAATGTCCCTTCTAAAACGATAATGGGCTTCGATGCTTTCGGCCGGCTCGCCCCTAAAATCGAACCGAGTCACGACATCGGGAAGCTTTACCGATATGGCCTCGACATCGTCGGCAAGAGGCGCAAAAAGGACGTATCCTTCCTGTTCCTGACCACTAAAAATATCCTCCTGGGGAAACATGGTCCGGCGCAGTAAATCGCGGCGCTCATCGTATTGACTGTAGTCATTGCCCCGATAGCCGATGGCATAGGAACGAAAGTAGCGGTCCAACTGCGAAAAAGTCAGGGCATAGTATTTGCGCCCGTTATCGCTTTCAACAGTTATTTCCCCGTTTAAGCGGACTTTGGGAAATTCGTAATTCTTAATCGTCAACTTAAAGACGGTAAAACGCTTGGGCGTCTCACGCGTTTTAAAATATTGACTATTCCCAAAGGTATAGGGATTTACCGAATGGGCCCCATCCTGAGAATAGGCTTGGAATTGTCGATTGAGCTCTTCATCACTCATGGGCCGTAAGCGGAGTTCTAACCGCCCTTGGGTATAGGTCACCGTCCCATCATCGGCCACACTCATACTCTCGCCTTGCTCGGCTTCGCTCAACGGCTCAAGGATGCCGACGTAGGGACGATAGGCACAGGATGAGGACAGAAGACCCAGGAAAACGAGAATCAGCCATTTATGCTTCATGATCAGTCTCCAAATCCCGCATACATGGTGAAGAAGATAAATGTTTCGGTCTGGGAATCATCCAGGACATCGATATCAATGCGGGCGACGCGCAAGCCGAATTGAGTGTAGACCTCGTACCCCTGATAGGCTGTGCGGTTGGTCACCTGCAAAGCCCCTACCAACTCGTCGCGCGGCGACCCCTGGAGGGTTTCTTCTACTTCGTCCCTATACTGCTGGGTGAACAAATATTCCACACCCGCCTGGACCGTGGTCTTGGGCAGAATGGGATAGCGGGAAATGAGGAAAAAAGACTCGCGCAATTCGGTGGTAGGCCGCTGGAACTGGTCGACTTTGAGGGAGGGCAAGAAACGCTGGAATTCGCTTTTCCAGCGTGGTTGTATCACTAATTGCCCTATCTGGTAGGTATAATCGAGCTTATTGATAAAGCCAAGGAAACTGGCCGTCTCGCGCACATCCTCGGTCGGCAGAATATTGCCCGCTTCCTGCCGCTCGTCGTAATCTACCTGATGGAAGAATTCATATTTGAACTTATTGGTGAAAGTCAACTTCTCAAAGCGTTTAAAATCAAACTGCATATAGACCGTATTGGCCCAGGCATCCCTGGCGGGTAAAGGATCGTCCCGAGGTACAATCTCACCGGCGATACCATCGGCTATGCGCCAGATGAGCAGATCATCTTTGATATCGTCCTTGGCGCGGCGAAAATTCTCGTAAATCCGCAAGCGGCCAAACTGGGCAAAATCCTGGTCGTAGGACAACATTAGATAATTGGTCGTATTGCTTCGATCGTCGGCCAATTGCCACTCGTCCACGCGCCCCAAGCTCACTCGTGCATAGGGCCCTAGAAAAGTTCCGCCATAAATATTATACCCCCGCCGGTCCCGACGGTACGGAAAATCGGGTTCATCGTCGTTTTCAAAGCGGTCGACAACGCCATTATTATTCATATCAACCCCAAAAAGGAACTGGGGACGATCGACGTTATAGCGCAGGAAAGGTTCTTCCCAATCGGGCTTTAGATTGGGGCGTGTCTGATCGACGTGGTTCTGATTAAAGTCGGCGATAAAATCGTTATTTTCGTCCCAACCCGGAAATACGAAGAGGTCGGCAGCGCCTTGGCCGCGACGCTGCCAGTCTACCGAAACATCCTGGTCGTCGTTATCATCGACAAATTCATAGACCGCCTGGGTTTGAGAATCGTAGTATACAGGTCCAGTATCGCCGATTTCAGAAGCAATATAGGAACGAGTACTGTACTCGGGATCCATACTGTAGGCTTCCCCAAAGAGATAGAGAGGATAAGCCTGCTTGGACAGATTGACCATCCAGGCGTCGGCACTTACGGTCGAATGCGTATTATTGGTAGGGTCATTTTCGCCAAAACGCGGATACCGACTATGCTGTCTATTGCGGTCGAATTCGGCTTGCAGATCAAAACCGGCTACATTGTTTACATCAAGGGTAAAACCAAAAATCTCGTTGGCCGTAGGTAACCCGTAATCGACGACGACGAAACGCTGGTTAGAGCCGTCCTGCACATTGCCCTCGGCCCGAATAGTGCGTTCGGCCATGCCCTCTGAGAGAAAGACCGGCTGGTTGATTTGGTTGGTCTGGTTGTTGGACGTTATATCAATGCGATAATCGTTGGCCACCAAAAGGCGGAATTCCAACTTCTCAATATCGGCGGCAGGCGGCCCGAAGGCCGCTTTGTATTCAGGCCCGTCCAACTGATAACGCAACGTAATGGTCTCGCGCCCATCTGCCGTGCGGAAGCCTTCGCGCTGGAACCCGCCCTCAATCACCGGTTGGTATTCCAGAATGGCGCTCTCATTGCCGTCTTTGTTGGTTAGACGCCGACGATTGCTAATGCGTTCTCCTTCGATGGTGGTGATTATCACCTCCTCGAGGAAAAAGGCGGTTCCGCCGGCCAAGTCTTCGGGCGAATCATCGCTTAAGCGGATCTGGACTTCGGTTATATCCGCATTCTGGTCTTCCGTCAACGCCCCCCGCAGAGGGTTGCCTTGAAAAGCCTGACCGCGGGTCTGGGCGTTGAAGGAATTTACATAGGTCGCCCCTACTTTGACAAAATCACCGATCTGGGCAGTAAAACGTCCACCGAGTAAATTGGTCACATTGGATTTTTCGGTCGGTGTATTGCCTGCACTCCGGAAACCACTTGGCCGCGACGCAATAATGGTGGCTTCGTACTTATCTGTCGCCAAGTCGAATTGGATACCATCGAAAATAGGCTTGGCAAATGTCATGGGCGTCAAGGTCGTGCGAATTTGATCGCCCACCGTTATACTGGCGAAGTATTGGCCTTTTGAATCCGACGCCACCACCAAGCGGCCAAAGAAACCGCCAAATTGGCTGCTTTTCAGCAATCTGTTACCAGCCGCTTGCGGTTCGGAAACAGTCCAGTCGAAAACTAGCCAGCCCCGGGTAATATAACTGCCGTAGATATCGTAAAAATAACTACCTTCCTGATTGGTACTTACATATTTTTCGTAGGGGGAGCGGGCGTAGTTACTATACTCCCACTGCCTCCACTGGTATTCGTTATACAATTCCTGTGGGACGTACCATTTTTTAACGGCCGGATCCAAAGCATCAAAAAGAATCCCCGGGCCATAGGGTTCGAATACGACTTCGCCTCCCCGGCGCACGCCCAGGCGAGTACCGAAATCTTCCTGTGCCTGCACTACTGCTGTCTGCAATAACAGAATTAGACCAGCCAGTACACCTATTCTTCTGGTCACGCTTGCCCTCCCTCCTTAATTATTCGCTCCACTTCCCGCACACTTAGATTTCCACAACTAATCAATATACCACATTCACCAGGCGCACGGTCTGGACATCTTCTTGATCGGTCTTCAACTCTATGCGGGCAATATACATGCCCGGTGCCACCAACTGGCCCGAATCGTCACGGCCATCCCAAGTAAAACCGATGACACCGCTCTGCCCCACAACCTGCCCATTAGCCGCCTGGGCCTTTCCTACGCGCCTTCCGGCCAGATCGTACAGTCCCACTTCAATTGGACGATCTTCGCGCAAACTGAGAACGGTGAATTCGACAACCAGCTGGTCGTTTATTCCGTCCCCGTTTGGCGTTACGAACTGCGACACACGTATTTCGTCGACTACTTTGGCCGTATGGATAATGGTCGGACGGGCCGTACGGCTATCGACCAGTTCAGTAGCGTCGCGTCCTTCGGCTTCAACTCGTTGAAAAACGGGACTAGTGCTGGAAGAATTGCGGACAAAACTGAGAATTTCCGTCCCCGCGTTCAGGACCTTGGTCGAAAACTGCAGTTCAACGATAGCGTTGTCCAGGTCACCAAATTCTTTGTTGATAGATTCGGGGAATTGGACCAGCAACGAATCGCCCCGGGTGACCACCTGAATGGTGGCTCCGTCCTCGTCCCTCAAAAGGCCTTCATTGTCAAACATAAACGACCGCGAAAACACAGTTTCAGAGGCCTGTTTGACACTTGTCCCGGATGAAGCCCCGCCCAATTCGGCCACTTTCACTTGCCCCAAGCGCACACCGGTCAAACGAGCGGCCGTGGGAGTAATAAGCAGAATCTCGTCAAAGCCTTCGGTAACTTCGGGATCGTCGACATTCGGATCCGGCCCGGCAGCACGCATAAAGAAGGAAAAGGCCTGTTGATCCAGCGGCGGAATATCCTTGGGGGGGCCATAGTCTAACGGCTGCGGCACGAGGTTGCGCACCGGCCTTTGCAAACCGTCTTCGGTGAGAATGGCCAATTCTCCGACCACTTCCGTACTAATCGGCGGAGCCAGATCTATCCTCAAAGAGCGCATGCGCGCCGAGACGTTGGGGTCGTTGGAGACGATATTGACGCGGACCTGTAAAAACTTGCGCGGACTAGGCGAAGTTATAAGCGCCCGATTCTCTCTACCGGTGGGCTGGTAAGGCTCGCTCCAAGGGCTCCATCCAGCGAAAAACGGCGTAATCAGCTCCTGCGGTTCCTGACGCGGAGCTGCCTTCTTTTTCCCGTCTTCGTCGATGAGAAAATCACCGTCGTTGTCGATACCGTCAATCGGATCTTCATCTTCAGCGCCATCGCCGTCATCGTCGGTACGGCGGGCATGCTTGGTCAAAGTGATAGTGCCGCGGCTATTAGGGCCGCCCGTATCACCGGTAAAGCCGTCCTCGTCTATTAGCTTGTCGCCGTCATTGTCGATGCCGTCAATCGGATCTTCGTCAATAACCCCGTCACGGTCGTCATCGCGATCACTCCGATGGGTCTGGAGGCGGAGAGTCTTGGTATCAGGTAGAGCGTCCCAAGCAAAAAATTCACCCCACAAATCCGACAGGGCCTGGTAATCGACAACGTCGATTTCAACGCGGCGCTCACTGGCCGTTCCCGCTCCAGAAACCTCAAAATAAGTAAAGAGCGAATCAATCGTATCGCTAGTTCGGGTCTGGATCTGCAACTCCACTTCAGGATGGTCCTCCAAGGGCTCGGCAACTTCTATATTCCTACCGGTAAAGGGGTCTATCCGCCGCACCATAGCATCCCCTTCCCAATGTATCTGCGACAGCACGCTGCGCTGTTTAACTGTAAGCGCATCTTCTTCGCTGACGCCGGGCAAGAGAATAATGGGCGGAGAATTAAAACTGATCTCGGCCGGATAGCCTTCGCCGTACATCTGCACTTCATTGAAATGCCCCTGGGCGCTGTAGGCCCCTGAACGTGCCCCAGTGGGGTCGTCGTTGCGCATCTGGAAAAAACGCAGACGTCTGGGCTCTTCAAAAGCCTCTTGCTGAATGCGATTGAAATTGGACCAATTGTTCTTGTGGATTTCACTGGCCAGGTCCGTCCAGGACAGACCGAATTCGAGCTGGGTAAAATCCTCAAAAGTCTGCATATTGAGGGCCCGCAAAGCGGTCCCGTCCGAACCCAGCATATGCAACCCGAACAGAGCCCCTTCATTGGAATTATCGCGGGTGGTAACAGCGCCCAGGACTATTTTGTCTATCCAAAAAACGGCTCCCAGGTCCATCCACATGGTGCAGCATATCAACGCGTCCTGGCCGCCCCCCCCAGTAGAATATTTTATGTCCCAGGCATTGCCTAACCAACGGGTCATATATACCCCGTCCATAGAAAATTCAGGCGTCCCCCGCCCCCCATCCTCATAGCCACCGCCAGCCCGATCACGGGGATGATATGCCAGATTGGGGCCCGGCCCCCATACTTGAATTTCAGAGACCCGGGGCAATTCCCGTTTGAAATAGCGTATGGGCCCCTGCTCTGCAGCGGGCAGATTGTTATAAATCGTCTCGGCCGTTACAGTATTGCCCTGCTCGTCTTCCAGGTTGTTGATTCGCTTGGTGAAACCACCGGCGGTCAGACGTTGAAAAATTCGCTGCCCCTGGCGTTCGGGCACCAGCCCCTCATAAATGCTCTGGCCTTCTTCACCTTCACCGAGGAATTCTTTCTGGTCAAAATCGCTGTCGAAAATAGACAGGCGCACAAAATGGGCGAATGTGCCAGGGATATCGGGCACGCCGTCCAGATCGAAATCGGCTTTGTCCAACGGCTCTAACGGAAACACGTAACGGCGCTGGTTGCCTGTGGCCGAAGCCCGACCGACAATATGATAAGCGAAATTCTTACTCGACGAATCACCTGCTTGTTTGCCCATGGAGACCTCGAGGACAAATAGCTTGGGCACATCGCCCAGATCCTCTTCGCTTTGAACCTGTATACTATTGATATTTAGTTGTTTCAGATACTGCAAGGTCGCCAAATCGCGCGGCAGATTCTGCCCTTCATTAATCAGTGTCTGCCCAAGCCGAACTAGCGTGTCCCCATTAGCATCGATTAGATCGGCAGGAGCGACAATATCTGCCAGGGCCCGGCGGCGATTGAACCGCTCCACTTCAGCCTGCTGTTCGGGGGTCAATTCCTGAAAACCAATGATACTTTCGGAAATAAGGGGCACAACCAATTCGCCATCGGATTGTACCGGCGGCAACAAGACCACAATACTATCGGCCCACACAGTGCGGCCTAAATCGACCAAAATCTGCCAATTGCGCAAACCGTCCTGGTTGAAATCCTCTTCGGCCGGCTCCCAGAAAGTGGTTGGATCATCGTCTCCAACTCGAGCCGCCTGAGCCGAATTGGATAGGGCCGAAACATTCCCTTGGATAAGAGCCGCCTCAAAACCCGGTAACGGGTGGTTGTACTCGAAGCGGTCCAGATCTATGACGTAATTTTTTTTATTGGAGAAAAACCTGGGTTTGATACCAGAAGTGGTAAAATCGAATAGACGGGTGGAATCAATGGCCACCGCCACATCGCGCACCAGATTGTTCTGGTAGACCCAATTGCTCCAATGGGAGATCTGATCGACATGGATCTGGTTATCTCCTCGGAAAACAAATGCCTGCTCCTGGCCCTGGACCTGGATGGCAAAAGCCAAAACCGTCCCGACAACACCACTATATAAAAGTCGTTTCATTGGTCCAAAGTCTCCTTCAATAAGCCAGAGAAATCAACTGGGTCGAGGAAAAATCGTCAGCGTCGGTCTCGGCACTTATCTTGATCAAATACATCCCTGGAGGTAAAAGACTTCCTTCCGCATTGCGCCCATCCCAAGTGTCTTTCACTTCGCCCACTGTGCGCGACGTGCTATCCCCCCATAGTAAACGCCCAGACAAGTCAAAAACTTCCGTCCGCACCGGAACAGATTCAAATACCCGCAAAACATCGTAGGAAATCTGTAGTTCGTCGTTGACCCCGTCCCCATTGGGCGTGAAGGGGTTGGGGGACAGATCAACACGCATGATAACATCCTGGATATCCTGCGCGACAGTCGTCACGACACTAAGGGTGTTCCGATCTCCCATGGCTTCGCTAAAATCTAGCACATCGCCCTCTTGGACGCGCTGGGGCAGAATACTGACCGTATTTTCTCCCTCGCCCACCGTGATAATAGTATTATAGTCGCGCGGTCCTTCCCCTAGCGTATCGAGAAAGACATGGCCGACAAAACTCGTCTTGACGTCGAGGACCCGTCCCCTAAACTGAACCATTACCACCAGCGAATCATCGGCGGCTTGGGTAGCATCGATATGGGGAAGCCCGAGGACAAAATAATTCTCGGTCTCTTCGATGGATTCGAAATTGATTTCTTCTCTCCGACTTAAACTCTGCAAATCACCGTAACCGAATTCAACTTTTTCAATGCCGCCGATCGATGTGGGCGTGGTAACGCGCAAACGGTTGAAACCGGCGTCCTCCGATCCAATCTGAGGTCGCAGCGCGTAAGTGAATAATGTATCAAGTCCAGCTTCGATCTCTGTAGCCGGAACAATTTCGCCCCGCACGCCGGGCAGGATAGGCGGCAACAATTGCTCAAAACGCAAATTCCGGATAACGGTGGCTGCCTCGGGGTCTTCACTGGCAAAGTCGACACGCAATTGGAAAAAAGGCCGCTCGCCCGGGACGGGAATAAGCTGGCCATTTTCCACTGGTTGGAAACCGCTCCAGAATACAGGGTCGGGCAAAACCGGCAAGGGGATACTCCCCTGGCGGGTCTGCTTATTGGCCGCCGGAACCAATCTAGGATCGGAATACTCGGCAAAAGAAGTCTGCACCGAGGCGCGCTCTTCATTGGACAGCGCATTCCAAATATCGCGGGCGCTGGCGCGTAGATTGGCATCGTCCAGGTTAATCAATTGGTTAAAGGTGGTGCTTTCTTCGCGTCGGTCTACGACCTCGGCATTGGGACGCCATTCGACTTCGTCGCCGTTGGCGTTGAGGCGAATATAGACCCACGGTTCGGGCGTGAGGCCGGTCTGGAAACTGATCACGGCCCTTGATTTGTCTGAATCGCCGACCTTTTCTTCGTCCCAAAAAATACGTCCCAGCGTTCCGCCCTCAAGACCTTCCAGATCGCGCCGCAAAGCGATGAATTCGCTCTGTCGGTCGGCCACGTCTTCGAAATTGAGGAAGGCCAATTGGGCCTCCAAAGCGCTTTTGTCTAGTGGCAAGGGCCGGGTCAAGTAGACGGCCACCGGAGGATACCCCTGGTTGAATGCCTCCAATTCGGCAATATCGTAGTCTAGCCCCGTCAGCGAACGGAATTTGTAGCGCTGATGATATTCGGGCGGATCCAGCACTATAGCCACTGTATCGATGGTACTGGTCTGGTCTAACTGCATGATATTGTAGACCGGGAGACCGCCTTCAGTAACGGAGACGCTAGCGCCCAAATTGGTATAATTAGACCCCACACGCAGTTGCGTCACTTCTACATCCTGCCCTCGACGCACGGTAATGCCGTCATTTACTTCCAGCGAATAAGCTGCAATCGGAATAGGATTTTCCAGCGGTCGCGGATAAAAGCGCACCATTCCAACCGGGAAGCGGCTGACAATATCTACCAAAATGACCACGGCCCGCTTTTCCACCGGTCGATTGGGCCGGTCGATACGCTCAAAAGCAGTGACCGGGTTATTGTCGATCATGCGCTCAAGATTATCACGCTTCTGCCGGTTGTTGAGCTGGCGCTCGTAAATGGTGGGGGAACGCAACAAAGTCTCAAAACGCCGCTGCGGATCCCGTGGCCACAAAACCGCATGGACCAAATTCACCATAGCGCGTATCTGCTCAACACCAGCCGCTCGCAATCTCTGGATTTGCCCCAAGGTCTGGGGAAAATCGCCTTTGGCAGAAATGAGTAAATCCCCGGCTCGGACGAGTGTCTCCCCTTCTACCACTACATCCTGCAGGGCAAAAACGCTATCGCGAGCCACATGGCGGACGAAAGAATTAAATGACGCCAGATCGTCCGAATTCAGATCACTCAACGACTCAACTTCCGAAAAATCGGGAACCAACACCGTTTCAGTCGTGTCGAGCGAGGCGATCCCTCCTTCAGCGCTGGTAAAATCGATACTTTCGAAGAATTCCACCGGATTGAAAGGCGGTTGGACCGCCTCTTTCCAGGTAATATCCTCGGGAATAGAAAAGACCCCGAATTGGGCCTCGGAGCGCTCCGCCAGGGTCCAGGCAAAGACCAAAACAATGCTCAGGAAGGTCTTGCGAAACCTGAGCCTACCCCCTCTACCCCAACGCGGTCCACCAGAAAAAAAGGCCGAGCTTACCATCTTTTTGGACCTGCGCATATCCTTACCCTCGTCGTTGGAAATTGAAAATAATATTTTATTGTTTAAATAATAGGATGCAGGGGGGATAAAAAGGATAGGAATAAAAATCAGACAAAATATTTGACAAAGAGGAGAGAACGAATCTCTCCTCTTTGTCAATACAACTAACTAAAAGCTAAGCAAAATTAGCTAAGCAAAACTGCTACTGGAAGCTGGCCTTGATGAGACCCCAGGAATTGGCTTCCACGGCCGACGGCAGCGCATCGGGCTCGGCGCCGCAATCGCCGGTGTCGCAGGGCACCAACTCGCCATCGACAAAGTTGTCGGCTTCACGCCAGGTATTGGGCTGACCCGACAACGTGTGAAAACCGTGATAGGCACCAGCTTCGGTGTCGAAATCAGGAACCGAAATCTGAAAACCGATGAAATTGCCCCCAACCAAGTTAGAGCGCCTGCTGAGTTCGGGGCCTTGCCAGTTGTGCTCGTCCCAAGCAGTCAAAGCCAACTCGATAACCGACGTATTGGGCGATTCGCCTTCGGAGAAACCACCGGCGTCGGTCCACGGGGGCAAAGTAGCCCAACCCTGACCATTACCCTGATAACCCAGGATGCGGCCGTCGGGCGATTCGGCGATGGCCACGTACTGCTGGCCCTGGAAGTTGGTCAGCAATTTGCGCTCTTCGTCGGACAAATCTTCGCCCAATCCGGCACCGTTATAAGACCCACCCGAGTGGTCACCGTCGAGCATAATTTCGATGCTGTCAAAGCGCCACAGACCGGTCAGATCGCCACCTTCATAGGTATTGACATAGACATCGTCAACGCGCTCAATGGCGAAATAGACGCGCTGATCGGAGCTATTCCAAGCCATGAAGGTACGGTAGGCCAGGTCAGCGGGATCGATGCCGGCGCCGTCGGACACGTTCAGCGGAGCGAAATCGTTGTGATCGAGGGAAGCGCCGGGAAGCACATCTTCCCAATCTTCCAGAGTAGAATCGTTCAGATCGGGCAGATCGACGGTCGGCAACTCGAATAACGGAAATACCAGACCACCGATATGGGCGCTGGCGCCCGTCGCCATGGCCACAACCAAAGCAGCCATCAACAAACCAGAAAAGGTCCGTTTCATTTTTTAACTCCTTGAGGGTTTGAATGATTCGGTATAGCAACCGAATCCAACGAAATCCACAAAACCTGTGGATATAGATGCTGAAGCTTTCCTCTGCAAAGTCTTTCAACCTAACAGGTAAATCTTATCACCTCCTTTCGTCCAAAATAATGAGCCGTAATTAGCTCAGTGATACAAACCAATTAGCCATCAAATATAATTTTCAAGTTTTTTATCATAAACTGTTTAAAACATTTGTATTACTACCCTATAGTATGGATCGGTAAGTAAAATAGACAATTCAAATCGGGAAGCCAACAAAAAAATTATTTGCTTTACCGCTCAAACGCAAAAGCCAACTACCTCGGTACTAAGATCATTGGGCGATACCCAGGAAACCGCCTAAGAAAAGTGTGTTTAACCTCATACAGATCACGAAAACGGCCGGTAACGAAGTCATGTCAAACGAACTTAGACCGCTATGCCTACTGTTGGGTGGCCGTCGTATCCCCACCGCTATTTTCGATCTGTTCTTCCTCCACCTTCTCTTCTTCTTTTTCTTGGTGGAAACGGATCTGGCGGAGCACATCCATCCCTATGGCAAACATGCCGCCGTTAAAACGGCCGGTAAAAACAGTCTCTTGACGAGTATAATAAGCTTTATCTGTCTCCCCAGGCAAGCGGACCGTGCTAACATTTACAGTCCCCTGCAAGGTTTTGCCCGACCACAATTCTACCGTCACTGGCCGCTGTTCCTCGCGGCTCTCGGTTTCAATGAAATCGATCTTGGCTACCTTGTACATATCGATGGGCCGTTGGAGCCGTCTTTGCTTTAATTTGAAACGGGTATTTCCAAAATAGCGGAGATGCTCGACTTCGAAACTTTCGCCTTTGGTATTAATAATCGTAGCTTTAAGCAAATGTTCCCGTGGGGCTTCGGAGCCCTCAGGGTGGCGGAAGATCACTTCACGGACATCGTTAAGTCGGATATAGAAGGGGCCCAATTCAGTTACGCCGTTGAACTTGATCTCGGCGTAGCCCCCCCCAAAGGCATCGTGGGCCCGTAATCCCGAATTACCACCTGTCAGAATAGAGCCGGTTTCGCTACCGCCCCCTCGCCGGTGAACTTTGATAACCTGCTCTTCATCGCCTTCTTCCCCCTCAAAGACAACGCGATCCAGTTGGGCAAAAGACCTGATGCGATTGACATCACCGACATAATAACTCAATTCGGCTCTATCCTGATAAGTAAACCGAGAAATCTCGTGCTTATTACCGAAGCGGTCAACCAATGTGACTTGGAACTCTTCGGCCCGGATTCCAGTCTCACTTCCCCCCAATAGCAACAGGACCAAGACCACCTGCTCCCACCTGCCAATGCGGCCCCATCTTGCTTTGACCATGTATTCAGCCATGCCAAAAGCCCTCCATGACATAGAGTTCCATTGCAACCGTCTCATCATTATATGCTAAGCCCTCCGCGCCCCAATCTCAGGCCCTGACTAACCAGATCTAAGGCTGGGCTTCGTCGCCTTCAGTTCCCTGTTCTGGTCCCTGTTCAGCAGCCGGCGACAATTCAATGCGAATAGGTATAACGCGTCCCATATCTACCGTTACGTCCCGAATCGCGTCTATCCCGGCTTCCAATTGCTCAATACGTACTTTGTAAATGCCAGTCTGGGCGATAAAATGGCGTACCTGGGTGGAAGTCATGCCCTTGCCCAGCAGATTGCTCATATTATTGTAATCATAGAGGACGAAAGGCACTTGGACAGGGGTACCACTATTGGTCACATTAAGCATAAAGCGCCCCACCTGTACCGTCTTATATGTCGGCTCGCCGACATTGATCTGGACATCGGCAATTTCTATCGTCTGATCGAAGTCCGTATTGACAAAGATCGTGTACAGGCCCGGATCGAGAAATGCCTGCATTTCGAATGGTTCATTGCCGCGTTCGTAAAAACTGGGAGAATAGGCCGATGGGCGTCCTTCAAAGCTATGCACATCGTCCTCAGTCTCCTGGTTAATGACGGTAAAGTTCATCTGCCGGATACCACCTGTCTCCAAAATAAGATGGCCTTTCCCTTCTGGAATAACCGGCCCCTGGGCGCCTCCCCCCGTCGTGCTCGCACAGCCAGCTATATAGCCAAGCCCGGCAACCAAAAAAAGTCCCCTAAGACTTCGATTGAGCCAGATTGGCAACATAGTTAGCCCATCTCCATAGTGACTTGTCATTTTTCACCCTCCCTTGTTTATTATGTCTGAGACTCAATAAAGTTCCCTGTCCCCTAAAGCCGGTTGAGCGGCCCCCTGAAGGCCATAAATTTTCCTTATTCCACCGGGAACAACAATTTCGAAATGAACAACCCCGCCGCAAGCAGCAGGGTATCACCGATTAGAGCTTGCAAGTAAACACGCCACGAGCAGCGGGGAATTCGACCCGCAGAGATAAATCTCAGAATAGGACTTGACAGTTGCTACAAGCCTAGGTGTGTGCTCATTATAAAGCTAATATATGGCAAGTACCTGGTGTCTTTATCAAATTAGGCCCTTATATATTATATATCGGATAGGCGTAACCGGACATATTAGTATGACACTGGAAAAGACTTGTCAAGCGATTCCATCTGATTTCCCACATGGCTTTAGATATTTTGCCCAGACGTAACTCTATTTATACGTTCTGGCTGTTAATTATCCTTGCAAGCGGTTTCCTGCCGTTGCCCCGCTCCGCCAAGGCTCAGCTTAAGCCTTCCTCAGTGCCCTTGCCTTTGGATCTCCCTCTCATGCATCTGGGAGAAAGCCAGGGCCTAAGTAGCCCCCAAGTTACCGACCTAGCCCAGGACTCTTCTGGGACTATTTGGTGTGCCACCCCCCAAGGACTCGACCAATACCGGCAGCAGCGCTTTAAAGCTCACTATAATTCATCTAATACCGCCCTTTTAGCCGATGATCGCCTGACGACTGCCAGCAAAGATTTAAGCGGCCGGCTTTGGTTTGGTACTCACCGGGGAGTCGCCCTGTATACCGATCCGGGATTTGTCCGCTTTGGCCCATCCGCCGGCTTGGCCCATCGCCGCCTCATTTGTGCTCTGGCCGCCTCCCCGGATGGCATGTGGTTTGGCACCTGGGGTGGAATCAGTCTGTATCAGAACCACCGATTTGTCGCCGTCGCCCAAGACATCTTGCCACAGGCTCCAGTAAATGCTCTATATCGGGACTCCCATGGAGCTTTATGGATTGGTTATTTAGGCGGAGGACTTTGGCGCTATACAGCCGGGAAAGCCGTCCCAGTGGGCCGCCAACAAGGGAAAGATAAGCTGGAAGTCCAAAGTTTTCTTCAGGATCGGGCAGACGCTCTGTGGATTGGCACAAGTAATAACGGCCTAGTGCGCTACGATGCCCAAAGCGCAGCCTTACACCCCACAGATTTCCCTGCTTCTGCCGCCCTAAGCCTGTACCAAGACCCATCCGGGCCTCTTTGGGTGGGCTCAAACAAAGGGCTTTTCAATTACACGACCGAGGTCTGGCATTCTCGTGGACCGCCTTCCATAGCTCGGGCGCCGATTCACTTGCTTCATTCGAGCCCCCCCGGCCAGTTGTGGATCGGCACCTGGGGCAATGGCCTGTGGCACAAGCGAGAAGATAAAATCGAGCCCGTTGCGCTCTTGGCCAATCGCCGCATCAACGCCGTCCAGGCCGATTCTCAGGGGAGGCTGTGGACCAGCACCGACCAAGGCCTGTTCTGGAAAGGCCCGGCAGAGTGGCAAAAATACCCCCTACCGGACCATCTGGGCGAATTGGGGACTTTACTCGAAGACGACCGCAACCGCCTATGGATCGCTACCCAGCGGCGCGGCCTAGTGCGACTGGATCGGGACGACCTGGTCCATTTCAGCCCCCGTCACCGCCTCCCGGAGGCACAGATCCACACCTTGGTACCGACAGCAGACGGCCTATTGTGGCTGGGAACGGCCGCTGGCCTGGTCTCCTTTGACGGCGAGCAATTCATTCCCCATACCCGCCCCGCCGCAGCCGTATACGCCCTCGAAGCGACTCCTTCGGGCGATCTGTGGATAGGCACGGAAACCGGCCTGTTCCTCCGGCGCAACGGCCAGATCAGCCAGGTCCTCAAAGCCGATCAATTACCGGCTCCGGCGATCAGAACCCTGGCCCTGGCGGCCGACCAGAGTTTGTGGCTGGGTACCCGCGCCGGTCTGGGCCATCTCATCGACGGGCAACTTGAAATTTTGACCAACAAACAAGGCTTGCCCCACGAGAATATCCGGGATCTGGCCCTGGACGGGGAGGGGCGCCTGTGGATTGCCACCAGCGGCGGCCTAGCGCTGTTGGACAAGGGCCGTTTCACCGTTTTCACCACGGCCAACGGACTCACCAATAACTTGCTATTCTCCCTCCTCATAGATAGGGCGGGCGGGATCTGGGTGGGCAGCTTAGCCGGCGGTGCAGTACGCTACGATGGCCAGCGCTTTTACCATCTCACCACCCGCGAAGGTTTGCCCAGCAATACTGTACGCCGCATTTTTCAGGACCGGGACGGCCATATCTGGTTGGCTACCGACAAAGGCCTTAGTCGCTATCACCGAAATGCGATACCTCCCCTACCCCGTCGCCGCGAATGGGTCCTCCCCCTTGCCGGTCTGCTAATCGGGGGGGCATCGGCATTGTTAGTGGCCCAATGGCGACAGCGGAAAAACGATTCCGGCCTTCGAAGATAAGAGACCATGGTCGCCTATTTTTTAGTTGTTCTACTGGCTTTCAAAGTCAGCGCGCAAGAGCCAGCCCACATCACCAAAGTGCAGAGCCAACGCCGTCCTGGCTCCCAATGGATCGAAGTATCCTACGACCTGCACGCTCCAGGGGGCGACAGCGTCACAGTTATAGCCGAAGCCTCGGCCGATTCGGGCCGTTCGCACCAAATACCCATTCTCCATACCGTGGGCGACCTAGGGTCGGTAAATCCCGGTGAGCGGCGGAGTTTTATCTGGGATACTAGCGCCGATGCCCCCGCCCTTTTCGCTAAGCCCTGGACAGTGCGCCTGATCGCATCCCACCACCCGCCCCTGCCCCCGGCGGAAGATATGGTATATATCCCGGCCGGCCCCTTTACCATGGGCTCGGATAGCGGCGACCTGCACGAGAAATCTATCCACCAGGTATATCTGCAAGCCTATTGGCTAGACCGATTCGAAACCACAAACCGGGCTTTTATGCGCTTTGTCCAGGCCACTGGTTATCGTACTACGGCCGAAGAATTAGGCCAATCCCTCATCTATGAAAACGGCGGCTATAAAACGGTCCAGGACGCTTCCTGGCACGCCCCCAGCGGTGGGACCAGCCATCTCTTGCAACGCCTTGACCACCCGGTCGTTCAGGTCAGTTGGCACGATGCCCGGGCCTATTGCCACTGGGCCGGCAAGCGCTTGCCCAGCGAATCCGAATGGGAAAAGGCCGCCCGAGGCGTGGACCGACGGCTCTTCCCCTGGGGCTCTGTTCCCCCCGACGGCCCAGCCCAATACAAGGCCAACTACGGTCAGGCCCGTTGCTGCCGGGAAAGCGACCGGGACGGTTTTCTCAATACAGCGCCCGTGGGCAGTTTCCCCGCCGGTCGCTCTCCCTACGGGCTCGAAGATATGGCGGGTAATGTATGGGAATGGACGGCCGATTGGTTTGCGGCTGACTACTATTCTTCCAGTCCGCAGGAAAACCCCGCCGGGCCAGCCGAAGGCAGAGAACGGGTGCTGCGGGGCGGCTCCTGGATCAGCTACCCTTTCATGCTCCGCACCAGCTACCGCGGCAGACACACCGAAGATACTCGCCACAATTACGGCGGCTTCCGCTGTGCCCGGGACCCTTAATAACAGATTGTCTTCAAAATGGCGGGATATTTCCCGCCGGTGCAGAAGAGCCAGCCGCCGAATATCCGGACATCTTCACATCAAATTGGTATAAGGCCAGGTTGATTTAAGGCTAAAAAAGGACGGCGGACTACTGCTCTATACCGGCGTATATAGTGACAAAACCCCGCGTACTGGTCTGAGTCCGGGCAACCTCAAAACTTCGCCGCTCCACCTCAAATCCCAATATCGTAGTCAACCGATACCCCTGGTAATCCGACAAATTAGTCAATTGCGCCGCAACTACGAGCCCATCGAAACTGTCTTCGGCTCCCGGCGGTGTGGGCTGCCGCAATTGGGCGAAGTGGTGGTATTCGAACCCCCCTTCCAAAAAACTGCTGCGCATGAGAGGCTGTCTGAGCATAAACATCAATAGCTGGCTCAATTCGCGTCGTTCGGGCAAATCGCGCTCGGCCGGGACCTCGCGCCTGAACTCGCTCTTCCAGCGGGGCACGAAAGTTATCCGACCGATATTGAATTGGTATTCTATCTTGTCGATGATCCCCACAAAAGAGCCCAGGCGCCGCAAGCGCCGCAATTCCACGTCATCATCGCTGCCCAGCTGCCGGTAGAATTGCCATTTTGTCTTATGACTGAAGTTCAGACCGCTGTAGCGGCTGTGATCAAATCCCAACCAGGTCGTATTGATCCAGGTATCCTGGGCCACGAGAATATCCCGCACCAGCCGCTGACCACCTCGGGTATCGGGTTGTTGGACCCACTGCAACAAATCGTCGACGATATTGTCTTTGACCCGACGCACATCCTGAAATAGCCGCCACCGTCCCAATCGCGGAAAGTCTTTGTCCAAAGTCAGCAGGGCATAGGTGGCAAAGTTGCGCCGATCGTCCGATATCTGCCATATCCGCTGACGCCCTACGGTGAGGCGAATATCCGGGTCTATGGCCACCCCTCCGTAGACATTATACCCCTTCTGATTGAGGGGATAAGCGTAATCGGCTACCTCGTCATTTTCAAAGCGGTCTACCCAGCGATTATGGTTCATATCCACGCCGTAGAGAAATTCGGGGCGGTCGACGTGGAAACGCAAAAAGGGCTCCTCATAATCGGGCAGGAGATTGGGACTGGCTTCGTTGTCGTTTTGGTTGAAATCGGAAATGAAGTCGTTGTTCTCGTCCCAGCCGGGAAAAATCTCCCGGTCTAGTTCCCCCGATCCCTTGCGGAACCAATCGGGGAATTGGTCCTGGTCGTCGTTGTCCTCGACGAATTCAAAAAGCTGGAAGGAATTGGCGTATTGAGGGTTGCCGTCCCGATCCAGCAGGACCATATTGGTCGTATAATCGGGTGCCATATCAAAAGCTTCGGCAAAAAAGAAAAACGGATGCGCCACCTTGGACAGATTGGCCAGCCATATATCGGAGCGGCTACTGGCTGTATGATGCTGATCGAGATTCAAATTGGGATACTGGCGATAGCGGCGATTGATATCGACCTCGGCATAGCCTTTAAAGCCGGCCAAGTCGGTCAATTCGAGGGTAAAACCGACAATCTGGTTGGCTGTGGGCAAACCGTAATCGAAGGAAATCACCCGCTGGTTGGAACTGTCCTTGACGTTGCCGGTGGCCCGGGCCACCGGCATAAATACCACATTGCCGTTGATGCCCACCTGGCGGTCAGAGGCCACCTCAATTAAATAGTCGTTGGCCACCACCAGTTCAATAGTTACGCGGTCTATCTCTCCGGGGTCCGGACCGCTGTAGGTGCGGGCGCCGAAATCAAAGCTCAACAGGATGCTCTCATTGCCATCGGCGGCGAGAAACCCCTGGCGCAGGAACCCTCCTTCGACCTGGGCCCGGAAGCCGATCTCGCTGCCCCTGATCTGGTTGCCCTCCAGATCGCGAATAATGATATCGCTGGCAAAGAGGGCACCGCCTCCTTCCCCGTCGGCGGGCGATTCGTCGGTGATGAGCACTTCAATCACATTGACATTGCTAAAATTCTGCCCGCCCGAGAGCTGGCCGCGAAACATATCGCCGCCGAAAGAACCGGTCTGGGTATTGGTCTGGTAGGCGCTGACAAACGTGCCGCCGACCTTGATAAAATCGCCGACCTGACTCTCCACCCGCCCAGCCATTAAATTGGTGGCGTCGGTGCGCCGGTCGCCACCCCGCTGACCGGTGTTAAATTCGGCATTGGGCGCGTTAATGCGCGACAATAAAGCCGTGGCCTCGTATTTGTCGGCGGCAAAATCCAGCTGCAAGCCATTGAATTTGGGCTTCGAAAAGGTCATCGGCGTTAAGGTGGTACGGATTTCATTGCCCACGGTGATGGCGTAGTGATATTGGCCCTTGTGGTCCGAGCCTATGGCCAGTTGGTTGAACCAGCTGCCGAAGCGGCCGTCCTTATACAGCGACGAGCCAAAAGCCTGCGGATTTTCCTCGCGCCAATCGTAAATAAGCCAACCTTGGGTGAGAAAATTGCCAAAAGCGTCGTAAAAATAATTGCCTTCGATCGAAGTCCCCACATAGCGCTGGTAAGGATCGCGGGCATAATTGGAATAATCCCACTGCTTCCAGCGATATTCGGCGTAGAGCTCCTGCGGCACATACCACTTGCGCACCACCGGATCTAAGGCATCGAAAAGCACCCCCGGTCCCCTCGGCTCAAAACTGACTTTGCCGCCCCGTTGTACGGTCCCCAGACGAGCGCCGTAATTCTGTGCCTGGACAGCACCGGCGAAAAGCCCCATAAGCCCGACAAAGGTCAAGATTAGACCTATCGCCCGGCCCCCCGCCAAGATCCGCACAGACTGACGACAGGCCGCTATATTGTCGTGGGCCAATAGCTCAACTTGGCGCAAAATTGCGAATAGACGCAACACCCTCTCCTCTGTCAATAAACCACCGCGGTCAGGCCACTATGTCGCTCTTCAAAAGCATCGGCCTCGACGCGCAAAACCCAGATATAATGCCCCTGTGGTACCAGCCGGCCATTGGCCGAACGACCATCCCAATGCTTGAGGGCCGGTCCAATAACCCGCTCTTCATTAAACACCTGATGCACCCAACGACCGGCCAGATCGTATATATCCATGACCACAGGAGTAGGTCGGGTGAGTTGCAGCAGGTTGTAGAAAATTTCAAATTCGTCGTTGACGCCGTCCCCGTTGGGAGTAAAGACGCGATTGTCCAGGACGATCTCGCCGATTAGCTTGCCCACCTGGGACCGTGGAATCGCCACCGATAGATCGGAAAGTTCATCAAAATCACCCTGACCAAAATCCAGCGCCTGCCCCGGATCCAACCGCTGGGGCACGCTGCCTACTTGGCTATTATAGGCCCGACCAGAAAAAGTTGTGCCAAAACGGAAGATGGGCACGTCAAAGATAAATTCCACCAGAGTACTATCGTCCTCGACCCGATCAAAACTAAGCCCGAACCCCGCCCCGCCAATAAAGTCGATGGCAAATTCAGCCTCCGCTCCATTCACGGTGAACGCCCGGATATTCTCCACCTGGGCATTGGCGTCTATTTCTAGCCGGTCGTAGCCGCGCGCCGGCCCCGCCCGTCGCAACAGCACCGCATAGCGGAACGTGGCCCGTTCTTCAGCGCGGACCAAGCGGGGGAAAACTTCGGCCTTGAGCGTATCGGCCAAGGGTGGCTGCAAATAATCGAAAGAGAGCCAGTTCAGCTGGCGGGTATCGAATAATTCACCGGTAAAATCTATCTGGAACTGGATATATTGCCGCTGGCCGGGTGCCGTGATCAAAGCGCCATTCTCCAGCGCCTTCCAAGGGCTCCAGTTTTCCGTATCGTCCAGCACTTTATCCCGCTCGCGCCGCCCCAGTTGAGCGTATTCGGGCCCGCTGACCACCTCTGTCTCGCCGTGAAAAACGCCGAGTGTATCCAACACCCTCTTATTGTATTCCAGCGGCGAATCGTCATTCCCGGTGCGGACTTTCAAAGCCAACTCGGAGCGTATTTCGCGCCCCACGGTATTCTCGCGCCAGCGGAACTGTCCCAGCGTCGCCCGATCGCCCAGATCAATCAGATCGGACAGATAGGTTGCCCGCTGCAAATAACCGGTGGCGTATACTTCAATCTCGTCTATCTCCCAGGGAATTTCGGTCAGTGATTTCAGTTTTATCAGACGGGCATAGCGGGGGTCTATATCTATTTCGACCACCGGTTCCTCATTGGTCGCCTCGCGCACCACCAGGACATCGGGGGACCGCTGCCTGCTGGTCTGGCTGTCATTGACCCAGACCTCGAAGGCGCGCATAAAATCGTTGTGGAACGTGGCCCCTGGGATGGCTTCAATGGTATTGCGCGGATAAAAACGGATACGCTCGACCCCGACGGGATTGAGAAAGTCGAGAATAACCCAGATTCCAAAAGGATTGAGGGGCAGAATACGAGTCGGCTTGCGCTCAAAGGCGATCCGGTGGTCGCCGTTGACCGTACCGGCCAACTGGGCCCGAACCACTTTCTTTTCCTCGACGGCGTTGGGCGCCTTGATACTGGCCCCCTCTTCGAGGAGTCTGGAAGCGATATTTTCCTCCGGATTGAATAAGAGAGGACTGATCCACCCCGAACGACTGACGAAATCAATCGCCCCACCCGGTGTATTGGTCGTATCCAATTGAGGACTAAACAAAGTCCCGCCCACGACAATTGGCTCTATCCCCCGCCCTCCTTCCTGCCAAGTGGCGGCGGTGCCCCCCAGGCGAAAGGTGCGGACATTTTGCGGCGCAGCGCTGTGCACCCCGGCCAACACAAGGACGCCAATCAACCACAGCGCCAGGCGTACGTGCCCTGACCATTGAACCGCTGGGATTGCTGCGTTGCCGGCACAAGGCTCTAATGCAGCGGCCAGAGTATCCTGACGTCTGGCCAGCCCCCCTTGAGCCATAAAGCAATTTTGCAGACGCGCTCTAATAGCTAATCCCATAGCCAACTCATTCCAGCCCGGCGTTAATAGTGACAAAAAATAGGTTGCGCCGCTGCGTCCGGCTCTCGGCGAAACGACGGCGACCAATCTGCAGGCCGGTGCGAGTGATCAACTGGTAGCCCTGATACGCCGTTCGGTTGATGAATTGGGTGACCAGGGTCCAACTGGAAAAATCCTCGTCAACCTCTTCATAACGCCCTTCCAGCAGGCGGAACCAGGAATATTCCAAGCCCACTTCTAAATGGGTATTGAACAACTGACGACCATAGCGGGGAAAATAGCCCACTGTAGTACTCTCGGACATCAGGGGCTGCGACCAGAGCAGGAAAAAGGTCTCCTCCAGGCTCTCGGCCACAGGCTGCCGCCGACTGAAAGGCCGTTGTTTGCGGTACTCGCTTTTCCAGCGTGGTTTCAACACCGCCAGACCGACGGGAATACTCCATTCGGCTTTATCTATAATCCCGAAAAAACCCGAGCGCTGACGCGCTTCGCGCTCCTGCAATACTTCATCCTTCTGCTGTTGCCAAGCCGCATCCCACCGCAACCGATGCCAGAAGCGGATCTGGGGACCTACCTGGTGGTCCAAATCGGCATAGAAAAGGTGCATATAGGCATCTTGGGCGGGCAATAAATCGATCACCTCTCGCATGCGCCCGTCCAGCCCCGTTGGCTGGATCCATTGACGCAGTGGGTCGACGATGGTATCGCGCACCCGGGAGGCATGCTCGAAAAGCCGAAAATAACCCGGGCCTGGCAATTTCTCCACCCAGCGAAGCAGCGCGTATTCGGAATGGGTCTCGCCATCGCCGGCAATCAGCTCCATTCGCTGTACGCCCAGGGTCAGACTGCGATCGGGGCCGGCGTAGACCGTGCCATAGGCGTTGACACCCCGGTGGTCGGTCTTGTAGGGATAATCGGGCAATTGATCGTTTTCAAAACGGTCAATAGTGCCGTTGTAATTCATATCCAGCCCCGGCAAAAACTCGGGCCGGTCCGAGCGGAAGCGCAAAAAAGGCTCGTCGTAATCGGGCAACTGATTGGCGTTTTGATTGTAGTCGTGGAGAAAATCGATATTCTCATCGTAGCCTGGCCAGGCCCGATCCGACCCTCCCTGGAAACGCCGGCTCCACTCGGGGACGGCATTGAAATCGTCGTCGTCGTCGACCAACTCGTACAGCGCCTGGGTGGGGTCGTTGTACAGCACCTGCCCGCCAGTGCCAGCCAGCCAGGCGCTGGTGGAATAATTGTCGTCCAAGGTAAAGGCCTCGGCGAATAATGACCAGGGATAGGCGTCAAAAGCCACTTGTATATAGGCGGCCTCGGCCTGTTCGATGGCGCGGTGTCGGTGTTTGATACCAGGGTTAGGATAATAGCGGTGACGCCGGTTCAAAACGGCTTCGCCCTGAACCGACAAGCCGTGCCAATCAACCAGGTTCCAGTTGAGCCCAATCAATTCGGTGGCCGTGGGCAGACCGTAATCAACTTCCAGCACGGTGACGTTGCTGTTGTCCTGGACATTCCCCGCCGCCCGGTGCACAGTTAGGAAAACAGGACGAGCCCGGCGCAATTCGCCGTCCGTCTGCCGGTCCGAGGCCATTTCAATGCGGTAGTCATTGGCCACCGCCAGCTCAATACTGACCCGGCGCAAATCGTCGGTCTCGACCTCGTCGAAAGCCCATTCGTCGAGATTGTAATTGATCAGGATTATCTCCGAGCCGTCCGCCGCCAGATTGTCGCCCCGGCTGATCCCCCCCTCAACCGTGGGCAAAAAGCCAATTTCCGAGCCGCGCAATTGGCGCCCGCTGGTATCGACCAACACCACATCGTAATCGAAGAGCAGCGCCCCTCCCCGACCGTCTTCGGGTGAATCGTCGCGCAGGCGCACCCATATATTTTCCAGGGGCTTGTTCTGGTCTACCGTCAGAGACCCGCTAAAAGGGCTGCCCTCGCCCAATTCCTGCTTGGTCTGCCCCATATGGGCATTGACGTAAGTCAGCCCCATATTGAACCGCTCGCTCAGCTGGACCAAGGCATGGCCGCCAAATAAATTGGTAAAATCGGTCCGTGCCGAGGGCCGCAGCGTGCCCGAGATATTGTCGCCGTTGGGATTGCTGGGGCGACTCAAAATCAACGAACTCAGAAAGTGATCGGAGGCGTAGTCGAGCCGCATGCCGCTAAAACGCGGTTTGTTGAAGGTAAGGGGCGTAAACATGGTGTATATCTGGTCCCCCACCATCAGACGGTAATCGCCGCGGCCGTCGCCGTCCTGGGCGATGACCAGATTCCTAAACAGCGAGGAATACTGCCGCCCCTTCCAGACAGAACTGCCCTTGGTATCTTCCTGCACCTGGTTCCATTCGTAGAGCAACCAACCGCGCTCCACTGGACGCCCAAAACCGTCGTACCATTGTTCGCCCTCCAGTGTCTCGTTGACATAGCGCAAATGCAGCTGCTGGGCGTAATTGCTGTCGGTGATATACCAGGGCGTATCGAACCGCTGCGGCAAATGGCGGGGAACGTACCACTTATGGACATTGGGACGCACGTCCTGCAGACCAAAATGCGGCGTTATAGGACTCTCGGCCAGCGCCTCTCGACCGGGGCCTTTTGCAAGCCCCACCTGCCCCAAGGCAGACGCCCCCATGCACCCTAGCCAGATCAGCGCCCCGAGCAACCCGAGGCGATAGGTATCAATCCGCATAAACATCAATAGACCACGTGTATAACTGCCATTGTCCTATTGTCCCGGCCGCCGGCGTCAACCGGCAATTCCACCACTACCAGATACGTGCCGGGCGCTACCAACGCCCCGCCGTCGTCGCGTCCGTCCCAGATAAAGCGGTGCGCCCCGCTGGGCTGCTCCCGTTCAATAGACAGATCGCGCACCCGCCGGCCACTCAAATCAACAATCTCGACGCGAATGTGATGCGGCCCTTCCACCTGATAAATAGACAGGCTAATAGCAACCTGATCGTTGAGTCCGTCGTCGTTGGGCGTAAAAACGGCCGGGACTACCTCCAAAGCCCCCAGCAAAGGCACTCCGACCAGGTCAGCCACTACTACCAACCCGTTGCTGTTGACCAAGCCGCTGGCATCGCCGTCGTCCACTTCTTGGCCAATCTCGGGCCGGGCCCGATTAAACAACAAAGCCCTAAAAGAGGTACTGGGCAGAAAGACCTGGGTGCGAAAAATCGCCTCTAATACCTGGCTGGAATCACCCTCCACAAGTCCGGGAAATTGCAGATCCAGACCTCCGCCTTCGGCCTCTACCGCCCGAACGACCCCGGGCCATAATTGCTCACCGCCGCCAAAACGCAGCGACTCGTCTGTACCGCTATTCAAAGCCACCATTTCAATCGGGGCCGATGAGGATGATTGCAGCCGAATACGGTCAAAGCCGGGATCCCCAGGACGCGGCTCAGGACGTATATACAGGCGAAATTCGCGCTTTTCACCTGCCCCGATCCCCCGCACTGGAACCACCTCGCCCACAGCTCGATCAACCAGCGGCGGCGCCAGGGCCAATTCCAAACGCCGGATGGATGAAAAGCGCAGGGGTTCGGTAGTGCGCAGGCGGACCTGCACCCGGGTATACAAGCGTGGACTGGGAGATTTAAAAAGCTCGCCAGATTCCCGGTACGGCTCGCTCCAGGGGCTCCAATCGGGCCCTTCCAACTCTTCGACCTGAATCGGGCCCCTGTCCTCCACTCGCAGGCGTTCCCACAGGGCTTGACTGGTCTCCCGGCCATCCTGGCGAAAGTAGTGGGGAATCTGGATGAGTTCATCGCCACTGCGAGTGCGGATCTCCAGACGCGTCCCAGGGGGCTGCGCCCCCTCCCAGAACACCCCAGAAAACATCTGCCGGCGGTCTAGTTTAATAATCGGCGAGACCATCGACAGATCTGAGACATAGCCCTCGCCATAGGCCTGGATCTCGCCCAGGGCCACGGTCCTATTGGCGTCGGGCAGCAATTCGAGACGGCGCATCTCGATGAGTCGCACTTCCTGCAGCGGGAATTGCTCTTCAACCTGCAAAAAGCGCTCTTCATTGACCCGCTCGTCAAAAGCGCGCCATTGGAATTCGCCGTTGACGTCCAGCGAACCATCGGAAACGCGCAGTTGATACGAAGTGGGCGGATGCAGCGGACTGAGTAGACGGATGCGTTCGAGCCAGAATTTGGCCCCCAGATCGACCTGCAATTGCCAACGGTCGCGGAAAGGGTCGTAGACCCGTATGGTATAGGCCGAGGAATACAGGCCGTCGGTGGTGAAACGCCGGGCCAAATCCTCAAAAAAATCACCCTCGGCAAATTGGGCCCGCTGGGTAAGGGTTATCACATTATCGCCCAGGCTGTACACCTCGATCTCGGCCAGACGGGGACGCTCGCGTCGATAGTAGCGGATATCGCCCTGTTCTTCGGGAGCCAATTCCTCGTAGCTCTCGCGGATCACCGGAATCTGCCGACCGGCGATAGTACGGCGAAAATAATCGATTTCCCCCTGATCCTCGACCGGCAAACGGCCCCAGGTTTCGGCGTCGACCAGAGCCCCTCGCGGTCCGTCCGAATCGAGCATATCGACGCGCACAAAACGCACGACTTCGCCGCTTATGCCTTCGGCGACTGGCCGTTGCGGCTCGATTTCAAAACTGAAGACACGCTGATCCTTATTGGGGCGCCCGACCTGGCCGATACGGACAAACTCTCGCTTTCGATTGCGCCCGAAACGCTCCTGTCCGTCCGAGACCAGCACTCTAAATTTGAGAAAAGGATCGCCCAATCCTTCTTCGACAAAACGCACGACCACTCGCTGCGCGATCACCGAGCGCCCCAAGTCTATTTCCGCCCACAGATTCTCAACCCCGGCCTCGAGGTCGGGTTCCCAATAGGTGGCCGGATCGCCGTCGATAATAAGGGTGGTCGTAGTATCGTCCCTAACCCCGGTGGCGCTGATCCCCCCGTTGGTGGTGTCTTCGCCACTGATATTGACGAATTCGCCGGCGTCTAGAGCGGCATTGATATCGCGCCGCATGAAGCGAGGACGTACCTGGCCGTCCTCCTCTATCACCCGCGCCCCATCGCCCGTCTCCCAAGAACGCCAGTGGTCCTGCCCTTCGACTATCACCTGACTGCGCCAGAGGCGGTAGCCTGTCCGCTCTTGGAATTCCTGGGCCGATACGCCCCAGACTAGCCCCACCATCAGGCCCGCCAGTCCCACCAGTGCGCGGCGCATCAATATACCACCCCCAGCGAACCTTGCCAGCTTTGTCCGCCCCGATCGGCGTCTACTTCCACTCGATAGATATAGAGGCCCGGGGGCACCAGCCGGCCTTGGGCGTCGGTCCCGTCCCAACTGTGGCTATAGTGGCCATTGCCATCGCGGTTTTTATGCAGCAATCGCAGCCGCTGTCCGCCGATATCGTACAACCCGATCCGGACGAGGGCAGGCTGGGTCAATTTCAATAAATCGTATACCAACTCCCAACTGTCGTGTACGCCATCTGCATTGGGCGTGATTACGGGACCACTGCTGGTGAGATTGGTCAGCAGCCCTGTTCCTGGGCTTCCCTCTCTGAGCCGGACCACCAGATCGCCCCCGACCGAAACCGGATCTATATCCTTTTCCAGTGCAACTTGATATACTTCCTCCAGTCGATTGTCGACGACCCGGCGGTCCAGCGCCCTGACCTCCATCCGGGTGCCGTCGCGGAAGACAGCCGCCCGAAAGACAACCTGGATAAAAGAGCCGTCCTGGGTGATGCGCTGGCCGAAATTAACGGTAAAACCTTCGCCGGGTTCGGAGCGCAGTGAATAGACCACCGGCCGGTCATCCACCCGCACTTCTTCCACGGCCAGAACGCGGGCGGCGGTGCGCAATTGCAATTGCCGGAATCCCGTGCTCGACCGGTCTTTCACCCGACTGGTAATCAGATGGGCCAGGACCGATAGCGTAAAGCGCTCCTCGGCCCCCGGATCGACCAGGCGGGGATCGACCTCGGCGGTGAGTTCGTGGACCACGGGCGGCAGGGAAAATTCAATGCCCAATTGGCGTATAGTGGTACCGGGCTCGGGGAAAAAAAGGCGTACTTGGATGAACCGCGTTAAACTGGGCGACCGCACCAGCCCGTCGGAGACTGCCCGCCAAGAGCTCCAATCGGGATTATTGCGCACGGGCCCACGTTCTTCCTCGGGAATGGCATTGTAAATAGCCTGCCCCACTTCCTCCAGATCGTCATCGACACCCGTGCGGCGGAAGTACTGGATGGGGTTGCGATCGGGGCCGGTGCGCGTCTGCATAATGACGGGCAACTGTTCGATATCGCCGCCGTCATAGAAAACCCGCCCCCAAATCGGCAATTGCGTATCGGCCACCAGCGGAATTGTGGTGAATTGCCCCAGAGGCAATGTACCGTCGCTGTATACTTCCAATTCGGCTATTTCCCAGGGTAACCCGCCCTCTATATCAAGGCGTATATAACGCACATTACGGCTATTAAATATCTCCTCTACCACCGGCTGCTGGTTGGGATTAAAGCTGCCAAAATTGAGCTGGCTGATCGGAATATACGAGCGCACATCGTCGGGATCGGCCCCCTGCGGCACTTCTACAGGCGATCCGTCGTGGGTTGAAATACGGAATAATTGGGGGAAAAACAGGCGGTGATCCTGGTCCAGCCGGGGAAACAAGCGGATGCGATCAATACTGAAGGTACCGCCCAGATCGATAACAACACGCAACAGGCGAGGTACTTCGGGCAGGTCATCGGGATTAAAGGCCGTCCCGGCATCGCCATCGAGTAGACGCTCCAGGCCGGTAATCCGCGTTCGCGTCGTAGTGCTGTCATCCAGGGCAAAGCGTCCGGTCAGGCCGCCGCCCCGTTCGCCCAGGCCCGGGGCCAGATTGGTATTGGGCGCCACATTCCATTTAAAAATGGAATCGGCCTTCACGGTCACCAGCTCGGCCGCGGAGCGCACATTGCGCCAATTGCGCCGCTCGATGCCTTCCCCCATCATCAGGGAATCCAACGCTGCAGATTCGGCCACCAGGCCCAGCAAAGACAACCAAACCAGATAAATTCGCTTGGCTTTCAAATTCGCATCTCTCGCAAAGTTCCAGGCCCGGCACGATTGGGGCGTCTGCGGCCAGCCCTGGCCGCATAATTTACCCGATCCATCGACCAAAATACAACCGCAAACCAGACGTATCGCAAATCGGCCCGTCGCAATGGGCCGATTCTCTGCTATCAGAGATAATATCTAAAAGTAAGACTCGTTTTGGTAGTTCAAGGCTAGACATAATCCCAGTCGTCCGACCTGGCCATCTATGAGCAAAGCCGCCAACCAGAGATTGTGCGTACAAAAACAGGCTCTATTGGCCTATAGCCAATAGAGCCGTTAAATCGATGCAGAGCCCGAATAGGGTCGTTAAATAAGGTAGAGCCCGGCTTCAAAAAGGACGCCAATCGGGCGAATAGTCCTCGCGGTCGCTGTTGTCGGTCAAATTGACGGGCAGCCCTGCCGGCGTCTCCATCTCATCCAGGTCGAAACCATTGGCCTCCATGACGTATATATCGTATTCGGCGTCGCCCTCCATTTTCCCCATATACGCCACGCCCCTGCCGTCGGGCGACCAGACCGGTTCCAATTCATAGGTCTTTTCGGCGATGGTCACACGCGTCTGCGCCGTACCGTCGACGCGCATCAGCATTAATTCCTGCCCGCCGAAACGCTCGGAACAAAAAACCAGGCGATCCCCCTGCCCCGCCCAATTGGGGAACCAGTCAAATTTTTTGCCATCGGTCAAACGCGTCCGATTAGAGCCGTCCAGACCTATGGTGTAGATTTCGTCGTTGTCGTCGAATTGCCCCGAAGTAAAGACGATCCGGTTGCCATCAGGCGACCAGGACGGTTCGCGCCCCTTGGTCAATTTGCGCTTATTGGCACCGTCTGCGTCCATCAACCAAATAGCCACATCACCGTCGCGCTGACTTTCAAAGGCAATGGTGCTACCATCGGGCGACCAACTGGGGCGCTGGTCCCGCTCGGGGTGCTCGGTCAACGGCTGTCTGTCTGACCCATCCTCGGCCATAGAATAGACGTCGATATTGCTCATGACATCGCCGTAGGTAAAAAGAATGCGGCGGCCATCGGGCGACCAGCTGGGGTGTTGTTCAAATTCGCGCGTATCCGTTATTTGTCGGATTTCGCCGTCGGCGGCCCCAATAGTGAAGATATCCCAATTGCGCACATTAGTCCGAGTAGAGGCGTAGACGATGGTCCCCTGCCGTTTTAAACCAGTATTGCTACCGGCGGGAATATCGAAAGTCACCTTGTAATTATCGATACCACTGATGGGCGCCGCTTCCAGCTCCAATGTCTTTATTTCCAGATATTCACCCGCCACTACCCGAACCGGGTACGAGCCCCGTTTGATCTCCAAGAAGCTGAACGTTCCCGGTTCCACCAAACGATTCTTCTTGAATTCGACTTTATCGGCGTCCAGACGCACAGAGCGCCCGTCTCCACCCCGAATTTCGATAGTGACCTCGTTCTTGCCACAACCACTGAGCAGCACTAGTCCCCAACAAGCAATGAGAGCCACGGTCGCACGCATCTTTCCCTCCTGATCCTCTGGCAATTGCTCCGGTCGAGCAGTTCAGCCCTTCTTTTGGAAACCGCTTAGGTCGCCTATGCGCTGCCCCAGTTCGGCCACCAACTGTTCGGCGGTCAAATTGTCGGTGTACATAGGCTCGCCAACACGGAAAAAAACCCGGGATCCGGGCTTGCTATAACTCTCGTATTCTAAACCGATTGGAATAATGGGCACGCGCATTTCCCAGCGCTCCTCTACCCACATTAAATGATCGACAATTTCTTTTTGCATGACGCCCATCTGGTCCTGGTAGCGCATTCCCTCTGGGTGGGAAACAACCACTTCTCCCTGCCTATACAACCAGGCCAGATAATTGAGCGTCTGCTCGTTTTTGTCGCGGGCCCAGCGAATTTGCGCCCGGCGCTGCTGGCGATCGGCGATGCGCCGCAGATCTTTCGGACGGACAATCTTGACCCCCCCAGCCCATTCCAAAAAACCGGAAAGCCCCACTTTCATCACATAGGTGGCATAGCGCTGCGTCAAGCGATGCAGTGCAACCCCTTCCACCAGAATATCCCGGTAGGCGCAGTGCTTAGGCAACAGCAAAGCCGGTCCTTGACGGGGGATGCGTTCGCCGCCTTCAACCCGGATTCGATGGTAAATCAGGGCCCCTTCGGCCAGCAGCCGGCAACCACAGGCGAACCAATCGTTGCGCCACAGTGAAAAATCAGCAGTCGAAATAGCCTCAGCCACCCTTTGCGAACCAAAATCAAAGAGGGGCTGAACTGCCAGCCCCCCTGCATTGAGAAGGTCTTTCAAAGACGTCCTAAGACCTATTCGAACAAGACTTTTATTTTCCCCCAGGTACTCTCATCGACCTCGGTAGCAATATACCCCGGGCTCAGAGCTGCCAGCATATGGGGCAGTTGGCTTCCCCTTCCCTGAGTCACGGGGCGATGAGCCGAATCCAGTAAAACAGCGTAAGATCCTTTGCCCTGTAAGACCTGGTACAAATGGCCGGGAGTCTCCGAGGGCCCATCCTCTGGCAACCCGACTAATTCATAGCTCAAATCGCCGGCGCTAGTCAATTGCCGCAAATACTCGTTAGCAGCCCCCTCTAAGGAGAGGCGAATCACCCCCTTTACTTGGAGTTGGCCCTGGTAATTCCGCCAAACATCTTGCAGCATTTGCACCTGAGCCGGATGTTCGCGCTGGTCTAGGGACAACAGATAGACCAGTTGAAATTCCCCTTCTGCGGGCTGGCCCTGGCTCTGAACCGGCCAGAGCCCTAATACGCAGGCACCTAAATATAGAATAAACTTACCTTTCACGATGCTGCTCCCTTCGCTGGTATCGCACTCTCTTACTCTGCCCGAAGACGGTACCCTCTCTCAATATCCTCGGCTCCTTCGAGAATGCGCACATCGGACAAATGCTCGTTGAGCACCTGTACCACCTGCACCACCCCCACCCGACGCGGCAACGCCTGCCCCAGAACAACCCCACTCTCGGGGTCGACCAACTCCCGTCCCAGGTCCCAAACGCCAAATTTGACGCCGTTGGTGACGCCTTCCGCTAAACCTATATTAATATAAACGTGGTCTGGATCAATAGCTATTATTTTTGGCTCGGAAGACTTCAATTCGGGCGGCGGCTGAATGGCCACGGCCAATTCGGTGGCTAGATTGGCCAAGCAGGCCCCAATGGCCTTACCCAGAAGCGTGCCGTAAAACTCGTCCGACCCCCAAGCCATTTCGCCGAGCAGGAAATACTCTTTCTCAAAAGGCAAATAGGCGGCTGGATTGGTTATCCCGTAATTTTTGCTGGGCTCCGATCCATTGCCCAATACTTCCCCGGCCGGCTGCCCGTCAATTACTTTCAGCAATTGCAAGGCAACGGAGGCTATCCCTTCGTAGCTGCGATAACCGCCCAGTGGCACAGTAGCCCGAAAACGCTTCATGCTCAGTTCATCAATGCGCCCGAAAATAACGTAATCGGCGCCCAGACGCTGCCCCAGCCGCAGAGCTTTTTCGGGATCGATGCGCCCTTGCAATTCGCGTTTTTGAAGATCGGCCAGCACCGAATCGACCGGAATGACGCGAAAAAAATCGTTGTATTTAAGCGAATCGCCTAGCCCTCGGGCCATGTCGACGTAGATATTCCAGGGGCCTTTGTATTTAGATTCGTCTTTGAAAGGTAGAAATAATAAGGTCTGTCCCAAGGCATCGCTGCTGTCGGGAGACGCCGCCGCAGGTTGGACCGTTGCCGAAGCCGTTGTAGGAGTCCTTGCCGGCGCCGCCTTTGCCCTGGCAAGACTGTCCTGACGCGCCGGTTGTTTCTTTTTTTCTTCCCCCATCCCCATCACTGGCACGATACCGGACGAATCCCCCACCGAAGCACACCCCGCCCAGACGAAACTCCACACCGCCCCTACTACCAAGTACAACCAAGGCGTTTTCATTGTTCCCCCTGGACTCGAGTAAGCACGTAGGGCCCTTTGGGCACAACGGCGATACGGGCGCCGTCCCCGTGCCTTTGCAGGGCCTGTTGCAGCCCCTCTTCGACTGAGGGAACCAGATCGACCAGCAAATGCTGGTGAAACCCCTCGGGTATGCCTTGCGAATAAAGCAGTACCCGCGCCTTTTGCATAACTTTACACAACTCCTGCAATTGCCACTGATCGACGACAAAAAAGTCTGGGTCCTGCAAACGCTGGATAAATTCTTCGACGCTGGCTGTTTGGCTCAACAGCTGGGAAAATTCGGGACCGCCCACCCCCTCGGCGCACTGGGCGGCGATGAGGATCGTACCACCGGGTGCGACGATAGGCAAAACCGCGGTCAGCCCCTTTACGGCCTGGTAGAAGGTCAAGTCCAGCGGATAACCGGCACTGCTAGTGAGGACGATATCGACCGGTTCATCGATTAGGGCCGAGGCCTGGGCCTGGACAAATTCAACCCCGGCAGCGTGGGCCTTTTCCAGATCGCCGCAAAAAACACCGGTGAGCTGACGCTGGTCGTTCATGGCGACATTGAGAGTAAAATCAACCCCGGCCCGCTGCGCCACTTCCAAAGCCTGACGGTGGAAAGGATTGCCTTCGATAATGCCCTCAGATGCATTGGGATGGCCCAACAGCTGCGGTCCGTGTAAGACCCGCATCGTATCGACCCCCATAAGCCCTGGGCAAATGGCCTTGCGGCCGCCCGAAAACCCGGCCATTAGGTGGGGCTCGATCAAGGAGGTCGCTATTTTTAAATCGGCCTCCAGGTAAATCCGGTCGATCCAGATGGGCGCCCCCCCCGATGTCTCCCCCAGGTGCACCAGGGTATCCCTATCGCGCGCTTTGTGATTGACAATCCGGTACTGGGCCGCTATTTCTTCGCCCACCAGTTGGACCAATTCGGCCCCTTCGTTGGGTCGGTGCAGACCGGTGCCGATCAGAATGACAATGCGGTCCCGGGGAATGCCCTCCTCCTCTAAAATCCGCAACATCGGCGGCAGAATAGTGGCGTTGGGCACGGGCCGGGTAATATCGGCAATAACGATGCAAGCATCGCGCCGGCCACGCGCTAGAGTACGCAGGGACGGCGTGCCAATGGGCCGACGTAAAGCGTCTTCTAGATGCTTGTCGACCTGCTCTATAGCCGGAGCCCCAGCCATACTCAGAATCTGGGCCTCTTCCGGGACTTCTACTTCCAGCCCCTCACTGCCGTAGTCCAGCCGTATTTTCATAGTTATTCGGCCAGTTTCTCTTGCATATAACGGCGAAAAGCGTCGCCGTATTGTGGGTCCATCAAAGCAAAATCGGCAAAAGCGCGATAATACGTCAGCGGCGAGCCTATATCGTAGCGCCACTCGTCGGGGCGCAACCGCACACAGCGCACCTTTTTCCCCTGGCGCAACAAGATTCGGATGGCATCGGTAAGCCAGAGTTCGCCGCCCAATCCCGGCTCCAAAGCATCGATAGCGGCAAAAATTTCCGGAGTAAATACGTAACGGGCGGCTACCGCCAGGCTGCTGGGAGCCTGGTCTGCCTGGGGTTTTTCGACAATATCTTCAATAGCGAAATCGTCCCCCGGCGTTTCGGCCGGTTGAACTACTCCGTATTTGGAGATATCCTCCTTCGAGACTTCCCACACCCCTATGGTTGCCGCCGAACCGTGTTCCAGATGTGAATCGATCATGCGGCTGACCACGGCCTGCCGGTGGGGTGAATGGAGGATCGTATCCCCAAACCCCACAACAAAAGACTCATCGCCGACGAATTCGGCCGCCAGCGCCACGGCGGCAGCGTTGCCCGAAGGGCGGCGCTGCCGCACATAGTAGAAACGAACATTGCGGGCGGCGTAATCGAGTTCGTCGATTGAACGGCCGTCCAATTCGGGGTCGTCGTCAAAATGGTCTTCGATGGCTCTCTTTTTACGGCCCGTGACAAAGAGGAATTTATCAAGGCCCTGTTCGACCATTTCCTCGACTACGTGCTGAACGACCGGCTTAAAGCCCACAGGCAGCATTTCTTTGGGTAGGGACTTAGTAGTGGGTAACAGCCGAACCCCCTGCCCTGCCACTGGCAAAACAACCTTATCGATCACCATCTGTCTCCTAGGTCTCTCCCCTGGTCTGTGGCTAACTCCACTTGCCAGGGCCCAATCCCCGCAAGCGCATTCAGCGGCCGGTAAAATAGGGCCTAGAGCGAAAAGATAGACTACCGGACAGGGTAAATCAAGTCGGCCCGGGGCGGGCAAAAGCGATATACGCGAAGCCGTTTGGCAACGTGCTTACGGTCCAAGCGGACGCCCAAACAGGGCGGTCTGGCGTGGGGGCAAAATGGTCTATAGCAGCGGCGATAACCGAGTTTTTTTACCGGATTCTAGACTACCAGCCAAAATGGTTCGACGGTTAGTCGGCGTAGGTTCGCTCGATCAATTCGGCGTAGCGCTGGCTCACTACCCCCGGGACGATTTTCTTCAGCCCCCGGGTCAATGTGCCGTCTTCTTCACTCAACGGTTGGGGGATCAGTAACACCTTCTGCGGCCTCTCATGGACCGGCAGCGCCGCGGCGGTGGCTTCCTGCAATAATTGTTGGCGCACCCGTTCGGCCACCTTGGGATGGACTCGCAAAGCAGCCTCATCTTCTTTGGGCAGGTCGGGGATATCGAGCTTTTGCGCTTCTTCAATATCTATCGAGACCAGCGGCAAGGGAAACGTCCGGCTCTGGTCGCCGCCGACCAAGACGTGCTCGGCCAGAGGTATGCGGGCGAACAAGCGCTCGAGCAATTCGGGGTTGACGAATTCGCCGTTGCGCAATTTAAATTGCCGCCCCAAACGACCGCGAAATGTAAGATAGCCCTCCTCGTCCATGCTGAACAGATCCCCGGTACGATACCAAGTTTTGCCGATGTCGTCCTGCACCAAAGTCTCGGCGGTGCGTTCGGGCTCGTCGAGATAGCCGCGCATAACATTGGCCCCGTGAACCCACAATTCCCCCACCCGCTCGCCGCTACCCCGGTAGACGCCTCGCTCCGGATCGCCGTGCCCCACCTGCTGGCCGGCCGCGTCGACCAATTGCACTTCGAGCAGAGGCAGCCCGACAGTACCCACTTTGCGACCGGTCAGAGTATTGGCCGCAATCAGTGGTGCGCATTCGGTGGTGCCGTAGCCTTCAAAGGTGGTTATATCTAGGACATCCTGAAAAAAATTCAGCGCTTCCGGATCGGCCTTAGCCGAGCCTACTATGAGCAACTTGAGATGGCGCCCTACCCGCTGGGCCAAATTGGCGCGAATAACAGCCACTATCTTCTTGCCAATCGTGGCCGCCACCAGACGGTCGCCCACAGAGGCCCGCTCCTGGGCCACATTCTGCTTGGCTCGCACCGAACGCCCGACCAACCACCCCTTGGCGCCGCCGGCGTCGATTTCCTTGCGGACATTGGCGAATACTTTGTCCAGTACCAGCGGCACGGTTAAAAAGCCTTCTGGTTCGGATAGGCGAATATCGGTGAGGACCCTGTCTGGCGAACGCGCCATATCCAACACCCATCCCTTGGCTAAGGGGTAATAGATATTGAGGATTCCCATGGCGTGATAATCGGGCGCTGATTTAAATAGTCGAAACGGCTCATCCCGACTGATTCGGTCCCATACCTCTTCGACATTGGCAACGATATTGGCATGGGTCTGGATGACACCTTTGGGCAGCCCCGACGAACCCGAAGTATAGAGTATTTTTGATTCGTCTCCGGGAGCGACCTCCACCTCCACATAAGGCCGCTCCTGGCCCGTCTTCTCTACCGCGGCAAAAGATAAAACGCCCTCGCCCTCCTCCTGCGTAAGAATCAACTGCGGCGAATTTTCCAGAGACGAACCAATGCGTTCGACCTGTTCCAACCCCTTGGCGTCGAGCACCAGAGCGGCAATGGCCGAGTGGTTGATGCTGTGCGTCAGGATTTCGTCGGGCGATTTATTGCACAACGGCACCGCCGAGACACCGATCAGATCGGCGGCAAGAAAGACCAGCAGGGGCTCAAAACCGCCGTCGGTGAGGATCCCCACGCGTTTCCCTTTGACCAACCCCAACTGCTGCAGGCCCGAGGCCAGGTGGTCCCGCCGGGTCTGCAACTGGGCATAACTCAGCGGCCGGTATTCGAGAGGACTGCCCGACAGCAGCCGTACGGCCGTGCGGTCGGCCCATTGGGAGAAACTGCGATTCATCAGGTCTTTGAGCGTAAGCCCCGGCATGGCCCCAACTCCTGTTTTTAACCGAGCCGTCGCGACGGCTCGGTGGATATTTGTATGGACGACAGTAGACGACGGGCGAACTAGGCAGACATTTGGCCGCGCCGCAGATATGATACGAGCTTTGCAACCGGTCGGCAACCGCCTGATCTCTGTTGACAGGGCGTATTCTGCCCCGCTTTTTATGGATGCTATTCTAACGCTCGCCTTCTTTCTCTTCGGTCCGGAGCCTCTATGAACTCATCCAAATTCACCCTCTCTCCCCGGTACCGCATCCTGTCCGGATTTTTACTCTGCCTGTTGGCCACGACCAATCCCGCTGCCGCCCAGATGGCCAGCTCGACCCAGCCCGGCGTAGGCTATTCAGGCAGTATGGGCAGCGTCACCGTAGGCGAAGAACAACTCTACCGTCTGGCCTTTCGCCCGGATATTCCCCTGGGCAATTGGGGCCTGGCTCTGGATATAGAGCTGTTTTTGGAGAACGATGGCAGCTTCAGCGATCGCGGCTGGGAATTCGGCACTTCGGCCCAGACCCTGGACACCATCCTGCGCAAAATCTACTACCTTCGCTATGGCCGTCCCAAAGACGATATCTATCTCAAAGTGGGCGCCCTCGACCGGGTGACTCTGGGGTACGGCCTCATCGTCAGCGGCTACCGCAATACCCTCCAGTACCCCGGCATTAAAAAAACCGGACTGGAATTCAAATTCGACCGTCTCGGGTCTTCGTCATTGGGTATGGAGGGTTTTATCAACAACTTCCAGGACTTTCAGGAAGGCGGCGCCCTGGTGGGACTGCGTCTATTCGGCCGCCCCGCCGGCAAGCTCGAACTGGGCTTGAGTTACGTGGTTGATCTCGACCAGTACGGCGGTCTGCTCGACCGCGATGGCGACGGCTACCCAGACGGCGTCGACGCCTTCCCCAACAATAAAAGTAAGGCTCTGGACAACGACCGCGATGGCACCGCCGACAGCGAAGACCTGGACGACGACAACGACGGCGGCGTAGATATCGATGCGGGCAGCGGCCTACCCCAGACCACGCGCGACGAACTAGAGCGGGTCAGCCGCGATTTTACCGGCTTTGTCGTCGACCGGCAGGTAAACCGCAGGAACCCCTTCAACAAGGATGCAGTGGGCAGCGACCGCTTCTCCGTCTTTGGCTTTGATGCGGCCTACCCCCTAATTGCCAAAAGCCTGCTCAAGCTCAAACTCTACGGCCAGTTGGCCATCCTCCTCGACGACGAGGACGAATTGAGCCCGGAAGAAGCTCAAGCCCAGGGCGTCGATGCCGGCAACCGCAAGGCCGAAGGTATGGGCATTGCGGCCCCGGGCCTCTGGCTCGACGCCGGCCCCTTGGAAGGGCAGATCGAATTCCGTTACTTCCAGGACGATTTCGACGCCGGCTATTTCGACAATCTCTACGAATTGGACAGGGCCCGACTCAACGCCCAGACCGGCAGGGCCACCCCCAAGGACGCCCTCCTCCAACGCCAGGAGACTCTGTCGGGGGTCTTTGGCCGACTGGGCACCGAATTGGGCGACTTCCTCTACGCCGAAGCCGATTACCAATATCTCACCGGCGCCGACGACCCCAAGCAGCAACTCCACGCCCTGGCCCGACTCTCGGACGGCTTGCTGGAGAATATTCCGCGTCTGTCCCACGCCCAGGCCTATTATCAGAAAAACAATATCGGCGTCGGCCTCAACGAACAAGGCCTCGACAAGGACGATTTCCTCGAATCGACCGAAGATACCTTCTACGGCTATCTGGTGGGCCTGGAAATGTCCAGCGGCGTTTCCCTGCTGTGGGATACCCGCTTCGTATTTGAGCGCGACGCCGACCGTCAGCTGGGACGCAAAAAAATCACCACCCTGGAAACCGTCTTCTCCTTCTGAACAGGCCCTCATGAAAATCACCCGCGTCTCCGCCCTCTACCTGCGCCTGCCGCAAGTCACCCCCGCCTGCGACGGCACCCAGGACACCTGCCTGATCAAAATTGAAACTGACGCCGGCATCACCGGTTGGGGTGAAGTAGATTCAGCCCCCACCGTGGTCAAGGCCATTGTCGAAGCCCCTCTCTCGCACCAGATATGCACCGGTCTGGCCAATGCCTTGGAAGGCGCCAATCCCCTGGCCATAGACGCCTGCATGGACCAACTCTACGAGGCGACCAATTACTACGGCCGCACCGGGGTAGGCAGTCACGCCATGGCCGGCATCAATATCGCCCTGTGGGATATCGCCGGCCAGGCGCGCCAGTGTCCGGTGCACGAATTGATGGGCGGCCCCTACAAGACCCGCTTTCGGGCCTATTGCTCGATCCTCTTCGGCGATACCCCGGCAGCCACCTACGAATTGGCACGCCAATTCGCCGACCAGGGCTTTACCGCCATCAAATTCGGTTGGGGCCCCATGGGCCAGGATGAAGCCAACGATATCGCCCTGGTACGCGAAGCCCGGCGCGGCGCCGGCGACCAAGTAGACGTCCTTATCGACGCCGGCCAAGTATGGGATTGGAAGACTGCGCTCAAACGGGCGCATCAATTCGCCGAATACCGCCCTTTCTGGATTGAAGAGGCCCTCCATCCCCAGGACGTGGCTGGTTACGCCCAACTCTCAGCCGCCAGCCCCGTGCCCATCGCCGCCGGCGAGGCCGAGTCGCTGCTTCCTGATTTTGAGCATCTGCTGCTCAAAGGCGGCATCGACTGGATCCAGCCCGATCCGGGCCGCTGCGGCATTTCCACTATGGTGCAGGTGGGGCGCCTGGCCCATCAACACCACCGGCACGTGGTCAACCACAGCTTTAAAAGCGGTATAACTATCGCCGCCTCGCTGCACGGCCTGGCCGCTGTGCCCCACGGCGATATATTCGAATTTTGCATGTCCGACTCGCCTCTCAGACACGAAATAACCCACCAGCGCTTTGACCTGGTAGACGGTTATGTCCATGTCCCTACAGGCCCCGGCCTGGGCGTAAGGCGTTTCCAATAAAAAAGTCGTTCCATAGGGGCGGTTGGGTTATCTTGGGTTCCCCCAACCAGGAGAATCGCCCATGGGACTGAGTGAAGCCGAGAAAGTTACCTATATCGAAACGGCACA
>WLWI01000246.1_pt1 | contig 63766 bp, 51 predicted proteins | sample 6701501 | NCBI WGS metagenome assembly WLWI01 (sample SAMN12718690, study PRJNA515312) | sponge metagenome | isolation source: marine sponge | host: Mycale hentscheli | place: New Zealand: South Island, Marlborough, Capsize Point | collected 2014-11-01 | reverse complement strand
TCAACGGATGATACTTCTTCATAAGTGCCTCCATCGGGGGGTGTCTTGTTAGCCAGAAGAAATATAAATCGGTTGGCCGTTTTCTTGACACCGCAACTATGAATTGCACTTATCAGGTGAATCTAAGATGATAGATATGCCGACCGGAGGATATAACGATGGCCAGTGAGCCGCAAGAATTAGAGCCCACCTACGCCGATCGCACCGACAGGGTCGATACCAAAGTCGATATTTTGCGGCGGGCGCTCAAGGCCGGCGATTACGAGCTGGCTTTGGGTGTCGCCGATTCGATCAAGGATACGATAGGCAACGAGCGCCAGCTCTACGCCGATCCAGGGCCGGTCGACGTGCCTGCATCGGGCTGGCGACCGACCGGCGAATTGCCGTCGGCCTGGGCTCGCTGGGCCGACGGATGGGAGTTGTGCCAGGCGCTGCAGCTAAGCGAGCCCAGCGGCCAGGCGCGGCGGGCCGAGCCGGTGGATTTGCTGGTGGCCCTGCCGGCTGACCGGGTCGACTGGCCGGGGCGCGAATTGCGCCTGGCCCGCCTTGTCGATGGGGGGTTGCAGGAGGTCCGCAGCCAGGTCTACGACGAGGTGCGCCGGGGATCGCATTGGCTGGTGCGTCTGGTATTTGAGGTGGATGTGGAGGCCGATGGGCAGGCCGTTTTTTTGCTGTTTTGCGGCAACCCCGCCGCCGAACTGCCCGCCTATCCAAGCGCGCTGCGGATTGGCGGCGAGGGCGTCGGGCTGGAGATTGAGAATCCCCATTACGCGGCCACCCTTTCCAGTCAGATGGGCCAGTTGGAGTCGCTGCGGCCCAAGTGGCATTTGGGCGGTATGCAGCTATCGTCGCACGGCGACGGTCACGGTGAACCGCCCAATTTGGACTGGGCCCTCGACTATACCACCGCCGGGGCCTTCCAAAAGATGCGCGCCACCAACTGGGCCGCCTGCCCCAATTACGAAATTGTGCGTGGGCCCGTATGCGCTATTGTGCGGCGCTTTGGCTATCCGCACAGCCCGGCACACCCGTTGTTTACGCCCAGTCGGCTATTTATGGATCTGAGCTATACGTTTTACGCCGGGGCGCCTTATTTCCTCAAGGAGGGGCGTATGGAGGCCACGGCCGATTTCAATGTCCATGTGGCCCGCGACGACGAGTGGTATTTTGGCGGCCGGCCTTTCGACGCCGCGCTGTGGATGGACGCGGATGGCCAGGTGCACGAGGGCGCGGTGCCGCCCGAGCACAGAGACCAGATCTGGGGCGTGGGTTTTTTCCACCGGCAAAGCCGGGACAGCTTGTTCGCCCTATATCTCGAGCACCGCCTCGACGGGCCTGCCGAAGCGCCGCCTCTCTACCAGCACTTGGATATTACTCTCGACCACGCCAAGCCAGGCGGCCATCCGCACGCTTCGGTCTGGTGCCGGCCCATGCTGCGGGATAACGCCCGGCTTCAGAGTGGCACTCGGTTAGTGCAGCGCAACGCCTATCTATTGGCGCCCTATCCCGAAGAAGGCGGGGCCGCTGGGTTGCAGGCGCTGCGGCGGCGGTTGTTGCACCCTTTGGTGGCCACCCCTGCGCCGTTGCCCACCAATGCAGCCGCCAACAGCGCCGCAGCGCATCCTTTGGCCCGTATCGGCGAGCGCTCGGTCGATTGGCCGCGCAAGCGGGTCCTTTGGGAGGCCATGCGGGAAGTGCGTGAAGACCAATTCAACAGCGTCGAGGCCAACCTGGTGGAGATGGGGTATATCTACGACGTCAGGACTCGGGGTGACCAGGTCCACGTCCTGATGACCATGCCGCACCGGGGGCGACCTCGGTACGATTTCCTCGCCAAGCCTCTGCGGGCGCGCCTGGAGGCGTTGGCCGATGTCGGCTCTGCAGTCGTCGAATTGACCTGGGAGCCGGCCTGGACGCCCAACCGTCTCACCGATACGGCCCGGCGCAAAATGGGGCTGGATGAGAGCGGGTAGCGGGGACAGCGGCCAACTAATCGCCTAGGATGTTGGGGGGGCGTCTCTTTTTTACTATAATCTGGCTCAAAGCACGTCTTATCCGTTTGCAAACTAAAACTAATCCATAGGAGCTCTTACATGGCTCAGTACCGCACCGCCATTATTGCCTGCGGCATGATTGCCCGGGTCCACACCCGCGGTTGGCTCGGGGTCCCCGACCAGCCGACAGAAATCGGCGCCCTGGCCGATACCAATGCGGACGCCCGCGCTGAATTCGGTGATTTCTTCGGCGTTGGCGAAAAGCACCGCTACGCCGATTACCGCGAAATGCTCGACGCCGAGCGGCCCGATTTTGTCGATATCTGCTCCTGGCACCAGCAGCACGCCGAAATGGTCATTGCCGCGGCGGCCCGGCGGCCCAAGGCCATTCTCTGTCAGAAGCCGATGGCGGTCGATTTGCGCGAGGCCGACGAAATGCTGATGGCCTGTCTGCGCAACGACGTCAAGCTGGTCATCGCCTACCAACGGCCGCACCACGCCACCTGGATTAAAGCGCGCGAGTTGATCCGCCAGGGTGTGATTGGCCAAGTGACCCAGGTCCAATTGGAATGCGGTGGCAATATCCTCAATACCAATTCGCACAATATTCGCTTGGCTTTGTTTTTGATGGACGAGCCCAAAGTCGAGTGGGTGATGGGTGCGGTCGAACGCACCGTCGACCAGTGCGAGCGCGGCTTGCCGGCCGAGGAATCGTGCATGGGGCTGGCCGGTTGCGACAACGGCGCCTCGTTGTTGATTGCCGGTAATTTGATCCGCGGAATGGGGCAGGGGTGCCGGGTGATCGGTACGGAGGGGATGATGGAGTTGAGCACCGGACGGCCGCCTCGGGAAGAAATCCCCACTGACGAGCCGATGTATTCGCCCGAAGGACCTTCGGCCGGATACAATTACGAATTTGGCACGGTGCGCTATCTCAACAGCTCGTCGCAGGGTTGGCAGGATATCGAGGCCGAATACCACGATTGTTGGGCGCATCAATGCCAGGAGACTATCGACTGGGTCGAGGGCAAGCTCGACAAGCCCATCAGTACCGGCGAACGGGGCCGGGCGGTGCAGGAGGTGATGATGGCGCTGTTTGAGTCGGCGCGCAAAAGGCAGCGGATCTATATGCCGTTGAAGACGCGGGTGAATCCGTTGAATTATATGGTTGAGAACGGCGATTTGCCGGTCGAATGGCCGGGGCGGCACGAGGTGCGGTCGCGGATTGTGCGGGGTGAAGCGATGTCGTGGCACGACGATAAGTAGGGCGCTAGCAGGACGGGATATCTGGGGGCATTCCTGCGCTCATTCTCGCGCTGCGCGCTCCGAGGCCAGTTCGGGCCGCCCACCCCTTCGGGGCGGGCACCCGGCCCGACTGGAATCCGCTTCGGAATACCCCCAGATACTCCTTTGGTAGAGCGTCAAAAAAGTTAAGAAAAATGAACGGAGGAAGTAGATGCTCGTCGGATATGTCAGCAATGAACGCTATGTGGCCCTGGCCGATATGCTGTTTGAATTTAGGGGCGCTGGTGGGGTGGCCACGGCGCGGTCGACCATTTCGGGGGCGGTATACGCCGATATCGAACCGGGGGAGTACGAGGTGGTGTTGGGGGGCGATGGGCACGGCTCGAAGATTGTGCGGATGGAGGCCAAGGAAGGCCGGCCATACCAGTTTCGGTTGTTGGGCGATGGGCTGTTGGGGTATATGTGGCCCAAATGCGTGCGGGGGGGTGAACGGTCCGAATTTAGGGTGCACGGGGTCGTCGAATACGAATTGGAATTGTGGCGCTATGGGGCCGAAAAGGAATTCGTTCGCCGTATTGGTACGTTTGATGAACACGGGCCACGGGCCAATATGCAGATTACGCCCGATGGCGATTATACCCAGGCGGGGGTGCAGTGGAATAAACACGGCTACCACAGCAAGGCCTTGAACCAATTTGTCGAAGCTCCGGACCGCTCGGGGCTGTATTATATGCACGCCCGCGACAAGGCCGGACGGTTTTTTTCCTTTCCTTGGGTTGTGGCCCCGCAACAGCCGACCTGTGCGGTGGCGGTATTGGCCTCGGATATCAATTGGAACGCGTACAATAGTTTTGGCGGTCGTAGCAATTATATCCACGCCGATTGCTTTCCGTCGACGCCCACGGTCAATTCGCGGCTGGAATTGAAGCGTTATACCGAGAAAGAGCACCGTACTTACAATGCGGAGGAATACGCGCCACTGTCTCTGGAGCGACCCGACCCATACAACCATATTGATGAGGACGAAGGCCTGACCGATCCCATCGGTGGGCGTCAGGGCTGCCATATGGCGGCGGCCGAGTGGCGTCTGTTTGGCTGGATGGAGCGCCAGGGTATTGACTACGATCTGTACGGGGAGACCCAATTTCACTTTGATCAGGTGCCGCTGGACGAGTATAAGGTGCTGGTGATTAGCACCCACCCTGAATATTGGTCCAAGGCTATGTACCAGCGGCTTAAAAGCTGGGTTTTTGAGCGCGGCGGACGCCTGATGTATCTGGGCGGCAACGGGATCAATTGCGAGGTCGAATTTCTCGACGATCACCGCATTGTCTACCACAATACCGACTGGAGCCATTCCGAAACCCAGCTGGGACCCGATGGCAAGGCGTACGAAAGTCGCTTTGACCGGCGGGTGGAATCAGAAGCCAATCTGCTGGGTGTGGTCTTTTCCTTTGCAGGCATTATGACGGCCGCCCCTTATCGGGTCCTCGACGATTCGCATTGGTGTTTTGCCGGGACCGGGTTGAAAAACGGCGATACGTTTGGCGACAAAAGTTTGCACCAGCGCATCCCGGGCGGGGCTTCGGGGCACGAGACCGATAAGATATCGCCGCAGTCGCCGGCCCATACGCAATTGCTGGCCAAGGGGCTCAATCCGGATGAGGGCGGGGCCGAAATTACTGAGCACCTGACCTCCAGTGGCGGTGCTGTTTTTTCGGTGGGATCCATTTGCTGGCCGGCTTCCATTTTAGTGGACGAGGCGGTATCGACCATTACTGCCAATGCCATCCGGCGTTACCTGGAAAAGTGAGGATATGCCCGACAAAAGCGATAATTGGGACTATTCTGAAGAAGGCCTCAAACACTATACCGCGCAGCGGGCCGTAGGGCCCATTGTCGTCGACGGCCATCTCGACGAGGAAACCTGGAAACGGGCGCCGCGCTCGCCCCGCTTTGAGGATCTGGTCGACGGTCGGCCCGGTCTCTTCGATACCCGGGTGGCCATCGTCTGGGACGACGAGTATCTGTATGTCGGCTTCTGGGTGGAGGAACCCCATATCGAGGCGACGTATACGCAGCGCGATTCGATGATCTGCCGGGAGAACGACGTTGAGATCTTCATCGCCGGTGAGGACGCCTATTACGAATTTGAGCTCAATGCGCTGGGTACCATTATGGAGCGCATGTATATCTGGCAGGATGCTTACGAGGGCTCGAAGTATGCTCAATCGCCTGAATTTGACCTGCTCAACGGCCAGCGGGTTTGCACCCTGGGTGGGCCCGCCAGCGGGTTTCGTCACCCGCGGGGGCGGCGCTGGGCTTTTCTCGACTGGGATTTCCCCGGTCTCAAATGGGCCGTGCATCTGGACGGCACTATTAACGACGACAGCGATGTCGACCGGGGCTGGACCGCGGAAATCGCCTTCCCCTGGAAGGGCTTGAAATGGCTGGCCGACGGACGCAGTCTACCGGCTAAGGACGGCGCTATCTGGCGCATGGATTTGTCGCGCTTTGAGCATATCCGCACCGGCGGCGGCGGTACCTTGTGCCCGGGCTGGGCCCTCAACGCCCACGGCTTTTACGATTCGCATATCCCGCACCGTTTCAGCTATATCCATTTGTCGGAGAAAGAGGTGGGCCAGTCATGACGGCGACCCATTGTCCCTATGCGCAGATTCGGCGCTATGATTGTCGCCGGGCCCCCGGGTCGGTGGAAGTGGACGGCGATCTGCAAAAAGCGTGCTGGCAGGGCGTTGCCCAGACGGCTGTTTTTGCCGATCCCGACAGCGGTGAACGGGCCCATCTGGCCAGCCGGGCGGGGCTGCAATGGGATGAGGATTTTCTCTATATCGGCTTTTGGGTGGACGACCCCGATGTCCGCACCATCGGCAGTCAGCGGTTGCATTTGGGGTGGGAGGAGAATGCGGCGGTGGCATGCTTGGCGTTTTCCGGGGCGACCTACGAACTGCGTCTCGATCCGTCGGGCCGGGCCGAGGCGCTGGCGCTGGTCTGGAAAGATGCCTACCAGCGCGGCGGCCATTACGACCGCAGTGAATTCGATTTGGCCCGGCTCAAGCCCTTCGTTTGGGGCGAGGACCACAAGACCGACCACGCCCGCGGAGTGCGGTGGGTCTTCGAAGGCTGGGAACTGCCGGGGCTACGCTGCGCCGTGCAGGTCGATGGAGCTCTCAATGACCGCAGTCGTCTGGACAAAGGGTGGACGGCGGAAATCGCCCTTCCCTGGGAAGGGCTGGCGCTTTTGGACGACAAAGCGGTTTTGCCACCCAGACCTAAGGTCAACTTGCGCCTACAGCTGGGGCGTACCGAGGTGATCCAGGGACCTTCCAGTAGTGCCATGGCGCTGTGGACGTGGGGGCGCCATGGCAGCGGCGATTTACATGTGCCCGAGTGTTATCCGCTGGTGCGGTTGGTCTGAGGCACCCTGCGTTTGGGGCAAACGATTGAGTCCGTCTCCGAGCAAGGTTGCCGTCCCTGAAACTGCCCCAAGGCAACCATACCCTCAGATACGCTTTATTCGGGGAAGGAGACGGTCCGCAGAACTCGCTCTCCGCCTTTTACTATGTCTTCGGCGTTGCGGGCCAATTCCTCCGGGTCGTCTTTGTCCGCTCTAATGGCCCGCCCCGTCAGAGTATCCAATTTGCCGCTGGCCAATTCAACCGCCATTGCCGCGGCCAAGGCCGGCGATACATTGAGCCCTTGTTCCAGGCGTTGCCGGGTTGATTCGCCCTGCCAACGCCGGCCGTCGGGGCTTTCCAAAATATAATCGGTCATCCCGGTGTGGACAAAGCCCGGACTCATGCCGAAGATGTTAATTGCGGTATCGGCCAGTTCCAGAGCTAGTGTCTCGGTCAGGCGCATAACGCCGGTTTTGGCGGTATTATAGGATGTGAGAAAGGGCAACGGTTTGGAATCGCCGCCAATCATATTGATGATACAGCCGCGATTTCTGGACAGCATGGAGGGCAGTGCTGCGCGCAAGCAGTGGTAATAACCGATCAAATTGACTTGGATATCCTCGATCCAGGCATCGGGATCGGTCTGGTGCAGCGGGCCGACACAGCGGGCTATGGCCGCATTGTTGACCAGAATATCGATATGGCCCAGTTCGTCTTCGGCGCGGTGCATCAAGTCCTCAACGGATTGTGGGGCGGTGACATCGGTTACAACGGGTAAAGCCGTGCCGCCGGCGGCGGCGATCTGGGCGGCGACATGTTCTAGGTCGGTGCCGGTCCGTGCCGCCAGGGCGACCTTGGTGCCTCGGGCGGCGAATTCCTGGGCGATGGCCCGACCGATGCCGCGCCCCGATCCGGTGACGATGGCTGTGGCTGAATGCAATTCCATTTTTTCTCCTCAGATTGAGATTGGCAGGAAATAGCGCCGCAGAGCGGTCGCTCTATAGGAGCTGTGCGATGCCTGGGGATGCGCTTTCTATGACAAGCATACATTTTAGAGCGCGCTCTAAGTCAAGGGAGCTGAACATTTTTTGTCGTCCAGGCTGTGGCTGGACAGGAAGCCGGGGTATTTGCTTTGGCCTTGTTTTGGGCCACCTAATGGGCAATCTTATTACCGACTTGGCTGTTAAAGGCGGTCAAAGTCGTTATGAATTTTTCGGTGGCGAGTTTCCAAGCTGGATCGGTACGGATCTATACAAAGGAGGGTGATATGGATCGCCAGACGATGGGTAACGAAGAGAATTACGCGTTTGATGTGGCGGGGTATTTGCACGTTCCCAGTGTGCTGGGAAAAGGATTGGTGGCGGCTTTGAACGAGGCGCTGGATGAAGGGGGAGAGACAGAGGGTATGCTGGGGTGGCCCGCTCCGCAGCGGGATTTGTTCCGGAATTTGCTCATCCAGCCGCAACTGGTATGGTATCTCAATCAGCTTATGGGACACGGCTTTCGGTTGGATCGGGCGCCCCGTTTACTGGGGCATGAGCCGGGGGAAGACAGCGGCGGTTTAACCGGGGGCGACGAGCCGCGCAATCCGTCGCGGGCCTACTATATCCAGAACGGCCGGCGTTGCTGCGCGGCGCTGCGGGTTATTTGGGCGCTGGAGGAAGTGGCGGCGGGCGATGGCGGTGTGCAGGTGGTACAGGCCAGCCACAAGAGCAATGTCGCGACTCCGGCCGATCTGCTTTCGGGAGCCGACGATATGGGCTTGGTCAAGCAGGTGGCATTCAAGGCGGGGGACCTGTTCTTGCTGGCCGGGACCACTCTGCAGGGATTTCAGGCCTGGAGCAACGGGGATCGGCGCTTGCTGGTATACGATTATGCCGCTCGGGCAATGATCCAATCGAACGGGACTGGCCCTGGTGCCGCCGCCGATCCGGTGCCGCAATGGGCCCAGGACGAACCCGCCCCGGTGCGGGCCGTTTTGCACAAGCCGGGTTATGCGGGCTACAATCCGCCTCCGGTGCTCAATACCGACGGCGACAAGACCTGGGTGGAAGATAGCCGCGACGATATCCACCCTTCTATTTATAGCCGCGATCCCAACTCGACTATCGACGAGAAGGAGTTTTATTTTTGGGACCTCAACGGCTATCTGGTGGTGCGCGGGGTGATGGACCAAGAGTGGCTGGAACGGGCCAACGAGGCGGTGGATAAATACCAGGACCGGATCCAGGTGGGCAGCGAGTTATCGGGGGGCTCCAAGAGCCAAGCGGGCACTGGGCGGCCGTTGTTGGGTGGGCTGACCGAATTTCCCGAGCCGTATAACCAGCCTTTCCGCCGCATGCTGGCCCATCCTACTATCGTCGATCGCTTGAATTGGATGGGGGGCAGTGGATACCGCACCGGCGGCGGGGCGGTATTCTGCGCCGTGCAGGGGACCTCCGGGCATTCTCTACACGACGGCAACGAGCCTATGAGTCCGTCGCGCGGCTACTATTTCAAAAATGGCCGCAGCTACGCCGAAACGGTGACGGTGGCCTGGCAATTGCGCGATGTCGAGCCGGGGCTGGGCGGTTTTGCGGCGGTGCCGGGCAGCCATAAGACGCATTATTCCCAGCCGCCGGGGGTGCGTACCTGCGACGAGCCCATGGGGTTGGTGGTGCAGCCGGCGATGAAAGCCGGCGATGTGCTCTTTTTTATGGACGGCGGCTGCACCCACGGAGCCCTGGCCTGGAAGAATCCCATCCCGAGGCGCGGCATACTTATTAAATACCAGTCGAAAAATTCCACCTGGAGCGGCGGTGTGGCCGACCCCAAAGAGCGCTGGGGCGATATGGTCGAGGATATGACTGAAGAGCAATTCGCCGTTATGCGCGGACCCGAGCGCGACGCCCGCAATCGCACCATTCCGCGTCTAGAAGTGCGCGACGGCGAAGTCCAGGTCTCCTACGATCCCGAGGGCGATAGTTATGCGGCCAAGTACCGCAAGCCGGGCGAAAAATAGATTATGAGCCAGCCGCAACGTTTGCGGTGTTGGTTTTTTCAAGCGCAAATTTGAACGGCTGGGCGCCCCTTGGCTGCTGTGCATTGTGTTTACGGACGGACAGGTGCCGACTCTACGTGAGTTCGCGTTTCGGGGTGCAGGTCTTTGCCGCTACGGGCGATTTGCTGGGGGTTATCAATTTTCCCGTGCCCATCGGCTTTACCCCCAAGTAACCGCGTAGCTGCGCATTGGGTGGGCCCGACGGGTCTTTATTATACGTGGCCTGCAACGACGAGGTCTACGTTGTGCCTCTACAGTTGGGAAAGGAGTAGCATGATCGACAGGACTGGAATTTCTGGAATTTGCGGGGTGCTGGTACTTTGGTTGGCGGCTACTAGTTGGGCCCAGGAAAGCCCCGAATGGGAGCGCCGCTACGATTGCCTATTTACCGATGCGCCCATTGTAGTAGACGGGGTAGGCGACGAATTGGCCTGGCAGTTGGCCCCGGCAATGGGAGCCTTCACGCGCTTTCAAAGCGATCAGTTGCAGCCGCGCTGGCAGACCTCGGCGAAAATGCTGTGGGACCGAGAGCACGTGTATTTCCTTATCGCCGTTGACGACCCGGATATCTGGAGCACGATGGAGGAGGGCGATAAGGATTGCCTGTGCCGGGAGGAGACCATCGAGATTTTTATCGATCCCGACGGCGATGGGACGGATTACGCCGAGATCCACATCAACGGCCTCGATACTATCAACGATATTTGGATTCCCAAAAACGATTTCAAATTCGCCGACGGCTCGCCGGTGGTCTGGGACGATTTGTACGCCTGGACCCAGGAGGGCATGCAGCATGCGGTAAAAAACCACGGTACGATTAATGATAGCACGGATGTGGATCAGGGCTCGGTCTTTGAATTTGCCATGCCGTGGAAGGGCTTTGGCAAAATTGCCGGAACGGCGGCCAGTCCGCCCCAGCCGAACGATACTTGGCGCGTCAATATCAATCGCTACGAACGGGTCTGGGGCGAAGAGAAACCGGAATTGTCGGGGTGGGCGCCGCTCAATTTGCAGTCGTACCACGTGCCCGAGCGTTTTGGTTGGGTGTACTTTGTTGGGGGGCAGGATTGAGCTGTCGATAAGCCGGTCTCGCCATCGCCTCTGCCCTAGTCCTTTATTTGATCAAGGTCATCTTACGCGTCTGTCCCTGCTGCCCGGTGGTCATGCGGCATAAATAGGCGCCGCTGGCGGCAGGGTGGCCGTTTTCGTCGAGGCCGTCCCAGGCAACAGTGTAGGCACCCGGTGGTTTAGTTTGATCTAATAGAATGCGGACCAGGCCGCCGCGACTATCGTAGATATCCAGGCGCACTGGGCGCGGTGGGCCGGCGGGTACGATATAGTCGATGCTGGTGGTCGGGTTGAAGGGGTTGGGGCGGTTCTGGTCCAGGCTCGCTGTTTGCGGAGTGGTCTGGAGTGCTTCTGGAATAAGTGTATCTACTTCCTCAATACCATCGCCTTGGTAGGACAGGTAGTATAGAGCCCGGGCCAGGCTGCGGCCGTGCTGGGCGTAATCTTTGTAGGCATTGGATTGGACCCCGTGCCAGGTGGCCAGATGGCGCTGTTGCAGGGCGGCGTAATCCTGGTTACCGGTATGGGCGGCCAGAAAACCCAGGCCCAGCGCCATATTGGAGTAGAGATCGCCGGGGCGGTTGTGGCGCATCCAGTCGGCGGCCTCTTGCAGCCAGTCCACCACCTGTTGATCCCCCGTTATTTCGTAATAGTCGATATAGGCCTCCAGCATGAGGCCAACCATGAAAAAACCCTGGATGAATTTGTCGTCGGTGCCGGCGAAGTGGTCGCGCCACAGATCGACGGTCCAGCGGGCATTGTCGAGGTATTGGCGGTCGCCGGTGAATTTGTAGCCCTGGACCAACGTCATTACCTGGTGGGCGGCTCCGCGCGGTTGTTTGAAATCGCTGTAGGCGCCGAAGGTGCGGGCAAAGCCCAGGGCTTTCAAGGCGCTGTCGCGGGCGCGCTCGTCCCCGGTTAGATAGTAGCGGTGAAATAATCCCTGGATCTTGGAGTGGTTCTGGGTATTGGAGAGGAAGGGGCGGGCGGTGGTATAGTCGCCCGGATCGGTCGGATCGACGCGGATATGCTCGGTGGGCGGGCAGTAGCGGTTACCCCCGTCGAGAGGATGATCGGGGGCGAAATGAGTCAGGTGCATATCCATCTGGTGGTGGGCGCGGGAGTCGGCGTAGTCGAAATAGCGCCAGTCGCCGCTGCGAAAGAATTCGAGATACATCATATAGGGGAGGCCGTAATAGTGGCCGTTCCAGGCGATATTGCCGTCGTCTTCGACGCCTTGTTCCCAGGCGTAGTGGAAGCCGTCGCCCCAGTGCAGGAAGCCGTAGGCCTCGCGGCTGACCCCGTTCTTGGTGCGCAATTCGAGCAGGGTCAGCATATGCTCTAAGCCGGCATCCAGTTCGCTTTCCACTCGGTGGACCACTTCCAGGTGCTCGGGTGGATACAGGCTGTCGTTGCGCTCGAGCACGTTGCCCAGGGCGCTACTGTGGCGGCAGTAGTGGGCCGGGGTGGCCACGGGCCGCAGGGGCGCTTGGGCGGTAGCGACGAGGCCGCGCAGGTGGTCGGAGCTGGCAGGTGGGGTAAAGGCGAAGCGCAGGTAGTGGGTGCGGGCGACACCGGCGTAGAGGGGGATAGTTTGCGATAATCGCCGGGGGATGAGTCCGGCCCGCAGCAGACCATGGTCGGTTTCTAGGCTGGAGGGGTGCATTTGCCAGAAATCGCGTAGGGATAGACCTATTGCACCGACGCTGTCTTGAATGGCGAACCAGCCGGTATGGGCGGATTTTTCGGTCTTGCCATTGCCGGCCTGGGCTCCGGCCGCCGCGCCGCCAAATTGATAGCGGCTGGAGGCGGGTGCCTCAATCCAGGCGGGGCCGGCGGCTAAAGAGCCCTGCACGTCCTGGCCCGGGCGGCCAAATGTAAAAGTGCCGTCGGCGCCGATCGCGCTGGGCAGATCGATATGGAGGCCCTGGACTTCCACTTTATTGGCCAGTGTGGCGTCGCGGTTTTCCACCGTGTAGACCAGGCGCACCACGGGCGAATTGGCGTAGAAGTACAGGCGGCAGACATAGTGCAGGGGGGCCTGGCCGGTGCTATTCTGTAGGCGACCCTCGGCGCGCAGGACTAGGCGCATGGGCCCCTGAGTCTCGACCGCGAGGGTAGCATTGGGGTCGTTGGCCGATAGGTATTGGGCATCGTCGATCCAGGCGACCAGGCCGCCCTGGTGCGGGGCGATCAATTCGTCGCCGTAAGCGCCCTGGGCCCCGGCTAGCCAGACCTGATCGAATATATTGAAGTGGGCGGCGCGCACCTGCACCCGGATTTTACCGGTGCTCACGGTAAAGGCGCTTTCCTCCTGGGCGACGGTCAGGGGGGTGGCAATGGGTAAGTGCCTCGCGCGTTCCAGGGCTAGGGAAAGATTGCCGCCGGCGGCCAGGCTGGTCTGGAAGTCGAGGTGGATCCAGCGGGGCGAGGCGTCGGGCCAGAAATCGACCGGACGGATTTCGGCGTCGACGGGCTGGCCGGCTACGGACAGGGTCAACTCGTCGACGGATTGGACATGGCCTTGTGGCAGGGGCAGGCCAAAGGTCACCGGTTCGTCGATGCGGTCGATGCCGCTGCGCTCTGTCAGGGACAGGTCGATAGCCATGATTGGGCTCGCTAGCAATAATAGGACGATAAGGGCGGCGGGACGCATCTCAGGCCAATAGCGCTGCCAGATCGGGAAATAAGGACCGCTGGAAATTGCGCCGCACGGGGCGGTCGTGAAAGTGTCGGTCGATAAAATCGAGCAGGGCGGCATAATCGGCCGGGTGGTGGTGATGGCCGCCTTCGCGGAAGGCCCAGCCGATACGGTCCGGCGCCCCGAGTAAGTCGAAGACGGGACGGGTCCCCTGGCAGGCGGCGTAGGTGCCGGGCGGGTTGGCGCCCTGGTCCTCGTAGGCCTCGGTGGAGAGCAGCAGGCGCGGGGCCACCAGGGCCTGGAGGAAGTGCTGGTCGTAGGGCAAGTCGCCGTCGCGGTGGCGGTGGTCGGCAAAGTCTTGGCCAAACCAGAAAATATTGCCGGAGCCGAAAAAGCTGTCTACCTCCTCGGAGCCGGTTGCCTTGCGGTGGTGCAGGCCCATGCCGCCGATGCCCGAATTATTGGGGTTGGTCAGGGCTATACGCTCATCGGTGGCTCCGGCCAAGAGGGCGGTTTTGCCGCCGCGCGAATGGCCGGTAACGGCGATCGCGTCGGTGCGCACCTGGGGTAATTCGACCAGCGCGTCAACACAGCGGTGATAGGCCCAGGCCCAGGCTGCTAAGGCACCGAAGGAGGCCTCGGGGAAAAGGCGGTAGAGGCCAGTTTCACGGTAGATATCCTTATTGTCAGCGGCTGTTTCAGTGCGGTCGAAGAGTGCGGCGATATTGCCGCGTTGGACAATTTGGTGGACGATATCGTCGTTGAAATAGCGCCAGCAGCCGTCGCCGTCCAGCAGCACGGGAAAGGGACCGTCCCCGGGGGGAATCCACAGAGACAGGGTGAGGTCGATTTCGCCGGCTTCGGCAAAGGTGGCGCGCACCTGGTAGGTATGGTACTGGACGCCGGGCCAATCGCGGATGCCGCTCTGACAGCGCAAGAGGCCGGTGGTATTGGCTGGCTGGGGCGGCATGCCGCCGTATTCGTTTGGTACGATGGCTCGGTACAATTCGCCGCGGCGCTGGGGCCAAGTGGCGGGGGTGGCGGGGGTGCCGTCTTCGTGGCGCAGTAAATCAGGGGACAATTCCATGGTGGCGCTCCCTTCAATAGTTGGCCCGACCGCCGCTGACGTCAAAGCACTGTCCGGTGGCGAAGGTCGATTCGTCCGAGACCAGAAAGAGGATGGTAGCCGCCACTTCTTCGGGGCGACCCAGGCGGCCGAGGGGTATTTTGGCAGTGAGAAAATCGACGCGGTCCTGCTCCATGCACTGCAATAGGGGCGAATCGATCAGGGCCGGGGCGACGCAATTGACGCGGATGCCGTGTTCCAAGACCTCCTTGGCCAGGGTTTTGGTGAAGCAGATAACCCCGGCTTTGGACACCGAATAGGGCGCCATATTGGCATTGCCTTCTTTGCCCGAAATGGAGGCCAGCGAGCAGATGACGCCCCGGTGCCGGGGGATCATCTGGCGCACCGCCGCCTGCGAACAGAGGAAGGTGCCTTTGAGATTGACGTCGAGGACGCGGTCCCAATCGTCTGCGGCCAGCTTGGTCACGGGCGTATCGGTGCCGACGATGCCGGCGTTATTGACCAGGATATCGAGGGAGCCCAATTGGTCGGTGACCTGGGCGAAGGCGGTGGCGACAGAATCGGGTTCCGAGACGTCGGCTGGCAGCCCGATAGCTGCAGGGCCGATAGATGCGGCGGCCCGAGAGGCGCCCTCGGCGTCGATATCGATGATGGCTACCCGGGCGCCTTCGGCGGCAAAGCGCTGGGCGATGGCATAGCCTATGCCTTGGGCAGCGCCGGTGACAATGGCTGTTTTATTGCGCAGGGGTTGGGGGTCCATGGGGGCTTTCTGGGGTTGGGGTTTGGATTATTTACCGGCTGGCTTGGACGCCCAAGGGGCTTGGCCAACAGTCATCTAAAAATTACCCCAATAATGAGTGTCAGCCAATCCGGACCATTCATGCCCGACGTTTGCAGCCAGCCAATCTGGGCTAATATTTAATTAAGGATTGATCATAATTAGCAATTCATCTAATCTGTTGTTCTACACGAGACGTGTGCCAAGGCTAATCGAGGGCGATGAGGCTGAAAGCGGATTCCACAAGCCCGGGTGCCCGCGCAGCGGGCGGGCGCAGTGGCCTCGGAGGCCGTAGGCCGAGAATGAGCGTCAGACTCGTCGCTCTCGATTAGCCGTCCACCGGCGAGCCACCCCAATTATGACCAGGCCTCATTTAATTAGCCAACACTCCTTTAAGTGCTAATTCCCCTAGCTATACATCAATCCAGCCATTCAAGGCCGCCGGATTATTGGCCGCCTCCAATATGCGCTGGACGGCGAGGCTTTCGGCTCGGTCAATAGAGGGGGTGCCGGTGTTGAAAAAGTCGAGGATAGCCGCTGCGGTATCGACAAAGAGCGTACTGGTATCTACGGTGACTAGCTGCGTGCCCGTGGCCGTGGTGAAGGCGGCGGCATAGGGGGTCTGGCCGCTGGTGTAAACTTGGATGGTGGCGCTGCGGTCACCGCTGAAATTGACCAGCACCTGGGAATGGGGTTCGTCGCTGCGACGGCAGAGGGACTCTACTTCCGGGCCCATGCAACTGACTACCATTTCCACCGGATGGATGGCGTATTCGCCAAAGGAACTGCCGCCGCCCCAGGCGACCATGTGGAGAATGGGGTCGCCGCTCTGGCGGGCCTGTTGCTGGACGGCGGTATAGCGCAGGGCCGATGTGGTTTGTACGGCGGCGCTGTATTGGTCGGCCAGGGCGAAGATGCTCCGGGCGGTGGCCACGTCCGGGGCAAAGGTTTTATCGACGTAGGTCGTTTTGCTTTGGGGCAGCACGAGTTGGCATAATTCGAGGTGGGTTTCCGGGTTGCTGGGGGCCAGGACCATATAGCAGTCGACGGCCTGATCGAGCTCGGCGATAGTGGTGTAGTAGGGGACATCGTTGGTGGCGGCCCAGGTCCGTCCTTCCTGTTCTTGCAGGGCTAAGCAACCAGCCACGGTATAGCCCCTGTTGGCTAGGTCCTGGCGGATATGGCGGAGAAATACGTTGGCGTGGAAGTTTTCCAGGTTATTGTCGACAAAGCCGATGCGTTTGCCGGGCATGGGCGGTCTCCTATAGGGGTATGATCGTATTTGCTGATTCTTTTATTTAAGAGCAGGTCATAATTGGCGCGCCACCCGAATTATGACCAATCCTCGCTTAATTATATCGTCAAGGGGAACATAGGCATTCTCGGAGGCGGTTTCAATCCGACCTGTACGCCCTGGACTTCCTTGACCCGGAATAGTCGATAGGCCTTTATTGTTCGTATTCCGGCTCTGTTTATCCATACTGATACAAAGGATTCTACCAATGGCTTATCACGTCTATATATCGAATTCGGGTAGCGACTTTTTCTCCCACTTTTTAATGGACGAGAATAGCGGTAAACTCAGTCCCCAGGCAGATATCCAATTGGAGGGCGGGCCCGGCGCGGTGGCGACCAATCCCAATGGCGATATTCTGTTTGCGGCGCTGCGTTCGGCCAAACAATTGGCCAGTTATCGGGTAAATAAAAGCACCGGACAATTGGATAAGATTGGCGGGGCCCACTTGGAGGAAGGGCCCCCTTTCCTGGGCGTGGACAATACCTGCTCCTATTTATTGACGACGTATTACGGTTCGGGCCAGGTGGGCGTCCACGGCATTGGCCCCGACGGTACGCCTTCGGCCCAGCCTTTGCAGATGCTGCAGACCGATGGCCATGCCCACAGCATTCAGACCGATCGCTCCAATCGCTTTGCCTTTGTGCCGCACACCAATCCGGCCAATGCCATTTACCAGTTCCGTTTTGATGAGAATACGGGGCAGCTAAGCCCCAACGAACCGGCCAAGATCCAGCCGGAAAAAGAGGAGGGGCCGCGCCATTTTGCCTTCCATCCCAGCCGCGATATACTCTATTCGATCAATGAGAATAACAGTACCGTATCGGCGCACCACTTCAATACAGATGACGGCACGCTGGAATCTTTCCAGGTGATTTCGACCCTGCCCCCTGGTTTGGAAGTAGAGGACAATACCACGGCGGAGATCCGGATTACGCCCGACGCCCGTTTTCTCTACGGCTCCAATCGCGGCCACGATTCGCTGGCCTTGTTCACTATTGGCCAGGAGGGTGAGTTGAGTTTTGTCGATACCTATCCTACCGAGGCAACACCGCGTTTTTTTGAACTGGACCCCAGCGGCCGTTTCATCTATTCGGTGGGACAGAAGTCGGGCGGTTTGCAGTCGTACTCCATTGATGCGGCCAGTGGTGCGTTGCAGCCGTTGGAGCGGTTTGCGGTGGGGCAGGGGCCGTTGTGGGTGACGTTTATCGAGCAGGTTTGACTGGGTGTACAATGGCCAAGGGCGGCTCAGGGGGCGCCGGCCTCTGGCGGGCAGTGAGACCCGCTTGCGGCCTGCCCCACACCACCCGGCTGCGCCGCCCGCCCGGCCTCCAGCTGCCCCGCCACCCAACCCCCACTGCCCGCCGCCGGCCGATGCCCCCTGAGCCTTTGTGGACCGTGGGGGAAAAGGGGGTATTGCATCCGGTAAAATCAATGGAATACCGTTGACCGAGGAGCGCTCAGGCAGTCGGTTACTTTTGCGGGCATCAATAAGATAGGCTTGGCGTCCCTAAACCTCCAACTTTCGATAAATTCCTCGACGCCGAAATCTTTGGGCATATCGTGGTTGAAGGTGCGCAGGGGGCGCGACTCGAAATTGGGGGGCTCACTGGCCTGGGGCACCAACTGGGTGTGGACCTGAGTATAGTGCTGGTGGACGTGCTGGGCGTCAGCTTGCAGGCGGGCGTTGAGGGGGGCGAAGCGTTGTTTCAGTACTGCGGCGTCTTCTGCGGTGAAACGACGGGCCATGTCCTCGGCGTAATAGGCTGGCGGGGTGCCGTCTATCAGCGGCTGGCGTTGTGCTGGCGATAAGGGGGCCAGTTCGGGGCTGTGGATGGCGACGATTTTGTTGGCGGTGCGGCATAGCAGTATGGTGCTGACCATGCGTCCACGAGGTCCGGGATGCAATTGTGCCAGCCTTTGGCCATAGGTCGGGCCATCGCCGGCGATAACGGCGCGGAAGGCGGTTTCGATGCGGTCGCGTTCCTTGTCGTAGAGCTGAGCAGTGTGCTCAAAATAGGCCCGGGTGTTGCCGCCCAGATGCTGCAGGAAAGGGCCGTCGTGGTACCAGTCGACGTGGTTGTGGTAGGACATGATTTGGCCGCCGAACGAACGGTAGCTCAGGTGAATGGTGCGGCGTAGGCGGCTGCTGTAAAAGCTGCCCCAATGCATCATGATATTGGGATAGACGATGCCGTCACCGGGTTGCAGGTGGATGGGGACGCCGCCTTCTAAGGCGGTGCGGGGGTCGCGCAGCAGCTGGCGGCGCTGGGCTTCAGTAGTGGGTTGTTTGTGGCTGCCGGGTAAAATCCAGAAAACTTCGTCTTCGTAAAGCGCTATATTCCACTGCACATAACCGGCCCCGTTTTCGATTAAATCGTATTGCAGGCCGCCCAGCGGTGCCTGTTCGGCCGAGCTGGCGTCGCGGTGCCAATCGGTGTAGCCGTAGTCGATGAGTCCGCTGCACAAAACGCCGAAAGCGGTGAGTGCGATTTGGGGGGCCTGCATGAGCTGGTGGCTAACCCCGTGGGTGGTATCGCCGAGGCAAAAATCGACGAAATCGGCAGTTTCGGGGGCGACTGAGTGATGGCCCAAGCGCGGCTGGGCGTTGCTGTACCAGGCGCCGCCGCGGGGTTCGTCGTTGCGGCGTTGTCGGGTCGAGCGCTTTTTTTCGTGGTCGACCATCAATTCCACGGTCAGGCGCAGGTCGGCGAGGCGGTCGGGGGGGACGACATTTTTCAGGACCAAGTAGCCGTCGCGGCGGAACTGCTGCAGATTGACGTCCATAGTCAAAGGTCTCCAGTAGGCGGTGCCAGGGCTGGGCCGAGGAAAATTATGTTCAATGATAGGTGTTTAAAAGCCCTTCGAGCAACCGGGGCCATGGCGCTGGGTCTGGTGCTAATGTTGCTGACCTCCGCGTTGGGGCAGACGGGCGAGTGGTTGCAATTGCGCGGCGACCGCCATATGAGCGGCCGAGCCGCCGGTGTAGGCCGTATGCAGGGGCCACCGCAGGAACTCTGGCGCTGGGATATCGCCGCCTGGGAAGCCTATGCCGAAGTGGGCAACGAGGGCGTCGAGTTGGTGGAATTGCCCGTTGCTGCTCCGGTGGATCCCGGCTATATCGCCGCTGCGGGCGGGGTTTGGGGAATCGGTCCGCAGGTCTTTGATTTGGCTGGCGCTGGCGTCGAGGTGGAAATGGCGCTGGGCAATACGTTTAAAGTCGCCCGGATTTTGCCCGATGTAGAGGGGTTGCAGCGCTTTGAGATGGATGATTCTTTCAGTGACGGTGGGGCCGAGCCCAAGCGCGGCCGCCTGCTTGCCTTTGCCGGGGGCCAGGAGCGGGTGGTATGGGAGACCGAGCCTTTTACCGACAGCTGGTCCCCCAATGTCGTGGTCGTCGATGCCGACGCCGACGGACAACTCGATATTGCCGTGGCCACCCACTACCGTATCCTGGTTTTCGACGGGGCCACCGGGACCACTAAAATGCAATTGCGCTACCACAATTACCGCAATTACGGTTGGTTCGGGGCGGCCAATATAGATGCGGATCCATATCCCGAATTTGCCGTGGTGGCCGATTTTAGCATGCACGCCGAGGTCATCGACAACGATGGCGTAGGGCTGGAGTTGCGCTGGTTGCGCCCCATTCAACCCGACCCGGCGCAATCGACCAAGATCGTCAGACCCGGGCCCCGGGCGCTGGTCGATATAGACGGTGATGGTCGCACCGAATTGCTCTACAGCGTCTACAATGACGGCGGCGATGGCCAGTGGCACGTGGTCGCCGTCGATGCGCTCAGCGGCGATACCAGCTATGATTTTGCCCGCCGCTATTTGCACGGCCTGGCGGATATCGACGGCGACGAACGGCCCGAATTATTCGTTTCAGAAACCGCTGGAGAAGCGTTGCCTACCTATGCGCCATTGGCGGTTTGGACCTTGGCCGAAGGGGTGGCAAAGGAGCGTTGGAGCCATCCTTTGGGTCGCTTTAGTACGGGGTTGTTAAATCGTTTGCCACTGGCGGTCAACAGTGGGGCGGCCGATGGGTTGCGGACGGTATTGACCGGTGATATCAATGCCGACGGCCGCGGCGATTTTTTTCTCGTTGAAGCCGCCGGAGCCGGTGAACAAATTCACGCTTTGGGGTTGGACGAGGACGGGCAGGTCGGCCAGCGTTGGTCGGTGCGCGGTCCCGACGGGGCAGCGCTGGAAACAGCGGGTGTGGCCGACGGGACGGGGCTGGTTTATCTGGTTGGCCGCGGGGCCGCCGAGCAGGGGTTTGTGTTGAATGGGGCGACGGGGGTGCTGCGTCAGTGGAACCGCCGGGCCTCAACGGCAGCGGGGACGCCGGTGGTGGCCGATCTGGAGGGCGACGGTCAGGTCGAGGTGGTGGTGCAGACAGGGACCCGGGAAGTATTGTGTTTGCAGGCGCCCAGATCTGCAGGGGAGTTGCCCCGGCCGCGTTGGCAGGTGCCTGGGTACGGCCAGACCAATAATGCACCACAGCACTGGGGGGTGGTCGGGGCCGATATCGACGGCGACGGCGACCGGGAAATACTGGCGGCACGCGAGGGCCCAAGCGGCAATGCCAGCCTGGTGGCGCTGGAAGCCGACGGCGGCATTGGCTGGCAAACTGAATTCGCCGGTTTTGACGGCAGTATGCCGATCTGGAATTTCAGTGGTTTGTCGTATTGGAACGCCGGTTATTTTCGCGACCCCGGGAAAATGGATGTCTTCGCTACGTTGCGGCGCGGCAAATTGGGCAGCGAAGTCGGCTTTTTGCTCGATGGGCGCAGCGGCGAAATCGTCTGGGAGTCCAACGGTTTCACCCTGTCCGAGGACGGCAGCGGCCGCAGCTTGGGGGGGCACCCCAGCGCCGCCGGTGATATCGACGGCGACGGCTTGGAGGAAATTGTCGTGATGTGGCCCGACCGACTGCATATTGTCGATGGCCTCAGCGGCACGGCGCAACTGGTGCGTCAGGCCTATGGCTATACCAGTGGTCTCAATCCGCTCTTCGACAGCGATTCGTTTGTCGGTTATGCTTTCCCGGCGGTGGTCGATTTATTTGGCGACGACCGCCCCGAGCTTATCTGGGGGCACAGTGGCTATTTGCATGCCGTGCTCGACAGCCAGGGAGAGCGGGTCTGGCAGACGCCCTACCGCAATAATACCCAGGTGCAGTCGCTGATGGGGGTGGGTGATAGCGACGGCGACGGAGTGGTGGAATTGCTGGCTTCGACCCCGACGGGGGCGCGTTTGTTTAAGGCCGATGAAGGGACCGTGCTGTCGGGTTTGGACGATATTGGCCGGGCCCATACGGATGTGGTTGCGGGCGACATCGACGGCGATGGGCGCGACGAATTCCTCTTTGGCAGCGGGGCCGAGGTGGTTTGCCTGGAGTGGCGGGAAGGGGCTTTGCGTCGGGCTTGGACCCTGGATGTGGGGGGGCGCAGCAGCGATATCGCCTTGGCCGATATCGACGGCGACGAATTACTCGATATAGCGGTGACTACTAGCGATGGGTACGTCAAAGTCTATGGGGCAGCAGCGGTGACGGCGGTGGAGGAAAAGGCGATACCTTCGCAGCCGTCTTTGCATTGGCCGTACCCCAATCCCTTTAACGGTCGGGTGCAGATCGATTTTAGCATTGGCCGGGCGGGGGTGGTGCAGTTGGATATCTTCGCTTTGACGGGGCAGCGGGTGGCGCGGCTGGTAGAGGATTGGCGCGGGGCGGGGACTTATCAGGTGCCCTGGGATGCTGAGGGGATGGGTAGCGGACTGTATTTGGTCCGGTTGCAGGCGGGGGGTTTTGTCCAGCAGCGCAAAGTTATTTTAGTCAAATGAGATTGGCTAAGAGAGGGCATAATGAGTGAAAACAAAAAAGGACTGCAGACCAGGGCGGTCCACGCCGGCGAAGAGCCCGATCCTGCAACCGGGGCGTCGGCCCCCAATATCGTAATGTCGTCGACCTATTTGAGCCAAGCTGGGGCCGGCTTTTCGGCCCACGATATAGACGGCCAGGACGGCTATCTGTATAGCCGCTGGTCCAATCCGACAGTGGCGCAATTGGAAGCCAAGCTGTGCGCCTTGGAAGGGGCCCAAGCCTGTCTGTGCGCCGGCTCGGGGATGGCGGCGGCGGCGGGTTTGTTATTGTCGCTGTTGTCGGCGGGCGACCATCTGGTGATGGCCGATACCAATTACGCCGGCGTCGCCGAAATGGGGCACGATACGCTGCCACGGTTGGGCATTGCGGTGGATTTTGTCGATACGTCGAAACCGGAGAACGTCGCCGCGGCTATCCGCGATAATACTCGGCTTATCTGGCTGGAGACGCCGGCCAATCCCATTTTGCGGCTGACGGACTTGGAGGCCGTGATCGAGATCGCCCGGCGGCGCGGCGTGCCGGTGGCGGTCGATTCGACCTTTGCTACCCCGGTGGGCACTCGACCGCTGGAATGGGGCGCCGACTATGTCATGCATTCGCTGACTAAGTATATCGGCGGCCACGGCGATGCCATGGGCGGGGCGCTGTTGGGCAGCAAGGAGGCCATTGGCGCGTTGCGGTTGGAAGCGGGGGTCCACTTCGGCGGCGTATTGTCGCCTTTCAATGCCTGGCTAATTTTGCGCGGCATGGCGACGTTGCCCTTGCGCATGCGGGCGCACCAGGAAGGGGCGCTGGCAGTGGCGCGATATTTGGAGGGGCACCCGCGCATAAAGCGGGTGATGTATCCGGGGCTGGAATCGCATCCGCAGCACCAATTGGCGCGGCGGCAGATGGATAATTTTTCGGGGATGGTGACTTTTCAGGTGGATGACGGGCCGGCTTTGCCGGCCAAGATGGCGGCGGAGTTGCAGGTGATCCACTACGCCGTTTCGCTGGGGCATCACCGCAGTTTGATTTTCTGGATGGATACGGCCAGTCTGATGGAGACGTCGTTTCGGTTGCAGGGGGCCCAGTTGGCCAGTTATAAGGAATACGCCGGCGAGGGGATTTTTCGCTTGTCGGTGGGGTTGGAGGATGGGGCGGATCTATGCGCCGATTTGGCGCGGGTATTGGGGTGAGAGGGCAGTTGAAAATTTGCTTACCCGTCCATGGCCAGTTTATCGGTGATCCACTGATTGAGGCTTTTGCCCTCGTGTTGCGCCCGAACATATACTTGTCGGTGTAGACTGGGTGGCAGGCGGACCATGAGACGGCCCGAGAAGGGCTTGTCGGGGTTTTCGCCGCGCTCCTGGCAAAAGTCTAGATAATCATCGACCGAATCGCGGAAGGCGCTTTCGATTTCGTCGACGCTTTTACCTTGAAAGGTGATTACGTCTTTGAGATCTATGACTTGGCCGTGCAAGAGACCCGATTCGTCGTCGAATTTCACCTGTCCGGTGTAGCCTTTGTATGTGAGCATTTTAATAATCCTCCGGTCTTACCCCTGCCGAGCGCAGGAAATTCCGCATTGATTTGAGCGCGCCTTTATCCGTATTGGGTTCGGGATGTGGGCGGTGAAAAACAGCTCGGACTCCTGCTAAGTGGATACGGACACGCGAACCCCTACCTTCGCTGATTTCAGCCCCGAGAGCGTTCAGTAGATGTTCAATTTCAGCCCATCTAACGTTGGCGCGAAGGGGCTCTTCAAAGATCGCACAAAGTGTTCTGTGATGCTTTCGAGAGAGGTTCATAGTGTCAATATAAGACACTATTATTTTTTTACAACGTTCTATTGAGATTAGACCCACGTCGGGAATGAGAAATGCATATGATACGACAGGCAATACCGCTGGGCGCCATCGCCGCTATGGTCCTTTTTGCCCCGGCTGCCCTAGCCGAGAACTGGGCCGTGCAGGCGGATACGCTGCGCACCTACGCCACGCTCCACTCGCTCGGTTTCGAATGGGACGTAAGCGGCGATGCGGATCACGACGCTATCTGCCGTGTCCGCTATCGTGCCGTAGGCTCGTCGGTGTGGTTGCAAGGGCTCGATTTGTTGCGCGTCGACTACGACGGCTACTACGCCGACACCAAGGCGGATCGGGCCTACAATATGCTCGCCGGCAGCGTGTTTTTTCTTGAGCCCGGTACTAAATACGAGGTCGAGCTGAGCCTGGAGGATCCGGATGGTGGTAGCAGGCGAAGGGTCGTCGAGATTGACACCCGTCCGGAGCCGGTCCTACCTGCAGGAGCGGTACTATGGGTTCACCCCGACTTGAGTTTGGGAGACGGCTCGCGCCAGCGGCCGTTGTCCTTGACCCATGCCCTCAATAGCGCTGATCCAGGCCGTGTTTATTGCCTACTGCCCGGTCGGTACGGGCAGGCTAGGTTGGACCGTTCTGGCGCGGAGGAGGCTCCAATCGCCTGGCTGGGATCTGGAGTTGGTCCCTGCCGCGCATTCGACGTTCCGCAGGGTGAGACGCGATTCGAACGGCTCGAGGTTAGCGCTGACTATGTTTGGGTCGAGGGACTGCACTTCGAAAAGGAGGCTGCCTGGCCCGACAGCGTTACCCGCGGCGGCCTCCGGGGCGCGGATAAGGCCCGCGTCGTCGTGGTGCGTGGCAACCAATTCCTCGGCTACCACTATTCCATCTGGCTCAGTCCGGATAACAGCGCCTGGGTTATCAGCGACAATACAATCGTCGGTCGCAAGGATATAGAGCAGGAAGGCAACGCCGCGTTCTCGGGCGAAGGCATTGAACTCAACCATTCCTCCCACCATACGGTCGCCTACAACACGATTAGTCAGGTGGCCGACGGCATTTCCTACCCCCAGCGCAATGTCGATATCTTCGGCAACGATATCTTCGATACCTCCGACGACGGTCTCGAGCCGGACTACGGTTACGCCAACCTGCGCATGTGGGGCAACCGCATCGCCAATGTGCAGCATTTTGCCTTCAGTTTTCAGGGGATGTACTGCGGTCCATGGTATTTTATTCGCAACCAGGTGACCACGGCGCGCGGCAGTCTATTCAAGTTTCGCACCTCCGACCGTATGGTGTTGGTCAACAATACGCTCGTGGCCAATACCTTCGGTGGCGACGCCATGCACCACCTACTCCATGCCTTTGTGCGCAATAATCTGTTCATCGGCGACGGGATAGAGCATCGGGAGCCGTGGCGCGCCCGGCTCAAATACAAGGGAAGGTCGAAGGAGCGCGGTTATTTTACGCCCGACCTGACGACCCCAGACTGGCGCAGCGATTGGGACTACAGCGGCTACGATCTGCGACAAGCCGACGGCAGTGCCGGATCGTTTTTCTGGTTTGACGAGCGTTTCGACACCGTCCAGGCCCTGGCTGCGGCCGTCGGTATTGAAGCCCACGGTCGGCACATCGACCGGCAGACCGCGTTTGCCGATTACCGGAAACCGACCCATCCGGCGCGTCGGCAGCGCCCCATATTGCACCTAAATCCCAACGCCGCCGCCATCGACGCGGGTGAGGCGGTGGCCAACCTGGCCGATGTTTTCAGCGGATCTGCACCGGATCTCGGGGCTTTTGAAGTCGGTGGGCCGGCGCCCCATTTTGGTCCACGTGGGCCCGACAGGCGAGATCTGTGGTTGTGGTGAGGGGCCCATTCATCCGGCGTCGATGGCGCGGCCGTAGTTGGCATCGGCGTTTTGGTGTGGTGGCACAGTATCAGCCCTCCTTGTGTGCCTCGATCACTTTAACCAGATCCGGTTAAAGTCTTTCAAGTCGACCTATGCCGGAGGGCCATGGGCGGCATAAATACAGCAGCTATTTCTGCCTGTGCAGCACTTGGATAGGCTGGAATTAGCTTGACAATAGCTGTCAATTTATTAATCGTGTATATTTCATTTTCGCTTAGCTAGCTTTCTACCCAAGTGCTGCGGCACTGGGCCCAGCGGTGCGCGCCCAGTCATTTCCCAATTTATGAGGCCCCAATTGCGCTACGGCATTTCCCTGACTATAAGTCTTTTCGCCATCTGGTTACTCTGGTCGGGGCATTATACTTGGTTGCTGATCACCTTGGGCTTTATTTCCTGTCTGTTCGTGGTGCTAATTGTCAAACGCATGGATATCCTCGACGCCGAGAGCCAGCCGGTCCACATAATTTTCAAATTGCTGCGCTATATCCCCTGGTTGGTATGGCAGATCGTTTTGGCCAATCTCCAGGTCGCCCGCATTGTGTTGCACCCGCGCCTGCCTATCAGTCCGAGCGTCTTCACCATTAAAACCGGCCAGCGCACCGATCTGGGGCGGGCTATCCACGCCAATTCAATCACCCTTACGCCCGGTACGGTGTCTGTGTCGGTGGAGGCGGCATCCATTGAAGTCCACGCTCTGACCGACACCTTTGCCGACGCCGTCCGCCAGGGCGATATGGATCGCCGCGTGACGCAACTGGAAGGCGGCGCCTAATGTACGTCGTTGCCCTCACCGCCGTCCTGCTGACGCTGGCCCTGGCTTTGGCCCGCGGTCTTAAGGGGCCCACCATATACGATCGCATTCTGGCGGCCAATATGGCCGGCACCAAGACGGTTCTGTTAATCGCCGTGGTCGGTTTTTTGACCGACCGTCCTGATTTTCTCGATTTGGCCCTGGTCTACGTCCTGATGAATTTTATCGGCACTTTCGCCATTTTGAAATATGTCCAACACGGGGACCTGGGCGCGGCCCGTCCGCCCCGCTCAAAGGCGTCGGCACCATGACCGTGCTTATTGAGGTCCTCAGCTGGTTGTGTATCTTGGCGGGTGCCTTCTTTTGCCTGATAGGCGGGTTGGGTCTGTTGCGCCTGCCCGATTTTTTCAGCCGCATGCACGGGGCCGGCCTGACCGATACGCTGGGGGCTGGCCTGCTGCTGACCGGCTTGATGTTGCAGGCGGGATTGAGCCTGGTCACGGTTAAGCTTCTGGCCATTTTGTTCTTTTTGCTGTTGACCAGTCCGACCGCCACCCACGCGCTGGCCCAGGCGGCCCGCGCCGCCGGCATCAAACCGCGTCTGGGCCGAGAGGACGAAACGGCATGACCGAGATTCTCAATCTATGCATCCTCTTGGGCCTGATGGCTACTGCCGTGGCCATCATCCGCGTTTCCAACCTGTTTGCCGTGGTGGCCCTGTCCGGTTTTTACAGCTTGCTGATGGCGTCGATGTTCGTGGTCTTGGACGCGGTCGACGTGGCTTTTACCGAGGCGGCGGTGGGAGCCGGTATTTCGACGCTGATTTTCCTCGGCACACTATTGCTCACCACGCGCCAGGGCAAAACGTACCGCGCTTCGCCGCTGGCCCTGGTGGTTTGTGTGGCCACCGGCGGCCTGCTGGTCTACGGCACTCTGGACATGCCGGCCCTGGGGGACCCGCAGGCCCCTGTCCACCAGCACGTGGCACCGCGTTATATCAACGAGTCGGGCGCCGAGATTGGCGTCCCTAATATCGTCACTTCGGTGCTGGCCAGTTACCGTGGCTACGATACTATGGGGGAAGTGATCGTGATCCTTACCGCCGGTATCGGCGTATTGCTCTTGCTATTTCGCGGCCACCTGCCGGATAAGGACGACCAATGAAAGATTTTATCGTCCTCCGAGTCGTGGCCAAGGTGCTCATTCCGGTTATCCTGATTTTTGCTCTTTATGTCCAGTTCCACGGCGATTACGGTCCCGGCGGCGGCTTTCAGGCCGGGGTCATCTTTTCCGCCGGCTTCATCCTCTACGGCCTGGTCTTCGGTCTGGATGCTTTGCACCGAGTGGCCCCGGTGAGCCTGCTGCAAGGGGTGGCCGCGGCGGGCGTACTGCTGTACGCCGGCACGGGCGTGGGGGGGCTTATCGGCGGTGGCAATTTTCTCAACTACAGCGTCCTGGCCCACGACCCGGTCCACGGTCAGCATCTGGGCATCTTACTCATCGAATTGGGTGTCGGCCTCACCGTCGCCGCCGTCATGCTTATCCTTTTTCAGGCCTTTGCCGGAAAACGCCGTCACTCATGAATCTACCGGGTGCCTTCAACTATTGGGTGGTGGCTTTTTTGATGATGGCCGGTTTGTACACGGTGATCGCCCGGGGCAATCTGATTAAAAAGCTGGTCGGTCTGAATATTTTCCAGACCTCCGTATTCTTGCTCTATATCAGTATGGGCAAGGTCAGCGGCGGCTCGGCCCCCATCCTGGCCGAGGGCGTCGAGGTCTTCTCCAATCCGCTGCCGCACGTGCTTATTCTGACCGCGATTGTCGTTGGTGTGGCCACCACCTCGCTGGGACTGGCCTTGGTGGTGCGCCTGAAGGAAGCCTACGGCAGTATCGAAGAAGACGATATTCAGCGTCTCGACGAACAGCCATGATAAGCGACCACCTTCCCGTCCTCCAGGTCATTATACCGCTGCTGGCCGCCCCGCTGTGTTTGCTGTTGCGGCGACGGCCGCTGCCCTGGCTGGTGGCGCTGCTGGCTTCGGCGGCGACACTGTTTATTGCGGTTTTGTTGCTGTACCGGGTTTTGGAGGGGGGGGGCATCAGCTATCATTTGGGCGATTGGCAACCCCCTTGGGGCATTGAATACCGCATTGACGCGGTCAACGCCTATGTGCTGTTATTGGTGGCCCTGATCGGTCTGGTGGTATTGCTGTACGCCCCGGCCAGCGTGGCCTACGAAATAGACGCCCCGCGGCATTACCTGTTCTACGCCGCGTATTTGCTGTGTCTTACCGGTTTGCTGGGCATCGCTATCACCGGTGATGTCTTCAACGTATTCGTCTTCCTGGAAATTTCCTCGCTGTCGTCCTACGCCCTGATCAGTCTGGGGCGGAATCGACGGGCGCTGCTGGCGGCCTACCGGTATCTGATTATGGGCACCATTGGCGCGTCCTTTTTTCTCATTGGCATTGGCCTGTTGTACATGGCCACCGGGACGCTGAATATGGCGGATTTGGCCCAGCGCCTGGACGGGCTGGAGTCCAGTCGCACGGTCCTCACCGCCTTCGCCTTCTTAACAGTAGGGCTATGCATTAAGGCGGCGTTTTTTCCGCTGCATAGCTGGCTACCAAACGCCTATACCTACGCCCCGTCGGTGGTCACCGCGTTTCTGGCGGCCACGGCAACCAAAGTCTCCATCTATCTCTGTCTGCGTTTCATCTTCACCCTATTCGGTGCCGAGTACGTCTTCGGTGCATTGGGTCTAGATACTATCATTGTGGCCCTGGCCCTGGCCGCGGTATTCGTCGCCTCGCTGGTCGCTGTCTATCAGACCGACCTGAAACGCCTGCTGGCCTATTCCAGCGTCGCCCAGATTGGCTATATGATGCTGGGCCTGGGTCTGGCTTCCCTCGACGGCTTAACCGGTGGCATCGTACACCTGTTCAACCACGGTCTGACCAAGGGCGCGCTGTTTTTGGTATTGGGCGCTGTCTTTTTGCGCTTAAATTCGCTTGAGCTGACGGACCTGCGCGGCTTGGGCCGGCGTATGCCGGTGACAATGTTCGGTTTTGTGGTCGGTGGCTTGGGGTTGATCGGGGTGCCGCTCACCGCTGGTTTTATCAGCAAGTGGTATATAGTGCTGGCGGCGTTGGAAAGAGGCTGGTGGCCGGTGGCCGCCCTGGTGCTGATGGGTTCGTTAATTGCGGTGGTATATGTTTGGCGGGTGGTTGAAACGGCCTATTTTGAAGCCCCGCCCAAAGACGCTCCGCCGGTTAAGGAGGCACCGCTGAGTATGCTGGTGCCGATGTGGCTGCTGTTGGGGGCGTCGGTGTATTTCGGTGTTTTCACTAAGCTCAGCGTCGGCGCCGCCCGGCAGGCGGCGGCCGCCTTGTTGGGAGTTTCGCCATGAATTCGGCCGATGCCCTGATTGTGGCGGTGGCCTTGCCGCTTTTGGGGGCGCTGCTGGTGGCCCTGGCCGGCCGCTGGCCCAATCTGCGCGAAGCCATCACTCTGGGCAGCGGCGCGTTATTGCTGGGGGTCGTGCTGTTTCTGGTTGGCGCCTTGAACAACGGCGAGTCGCCGGCTCGGCTGCTTGTAGAAATTATGCCGGGGTTGTCGCTGGCCTTCAGGCTCGAACCACTGGGGGCCTTATTCGCGTTGGTGGCCTCGGTGCTGTGGATCGCCACGTCGATCTACGCCATCGGCTATATGCGCGGCCACCACGAAGAGCAGCAGACGCGTTTCTTTGCCTTTTTCGCTGTGGCTATTAGCGCCACCATGGGCGTGGCCCTGGCCGGCAATATGTTGACTCTGTTCATTTTTTACGAGATGCTCACCCTGTCGACCTACCCGCTGGTGACGCATCACCGCACCCCCGAGGCGCGGCGCGGCGGCCGGGTATATATGGGCATTCTGCTCAGCACATCCATTGCCTTTTTACTGCTGGCAGTACTGTGGACCTGGCAATTAACCGGCACGCTGGAATTTACTCCGGGCGGCATTCTGGCCGGCAAGGCCGAGGGCGGCACCGTCCTTATCCTGTTCGTGCTCTATGCCTTTGGCGCCGGCAAGGCGGCGCTGATGCCGCTGCACCGCTGGTTGCCGGCGGCCATGGTGGCGCCGACTCCGGTCAGTGCGCTGCTGCACGCGGTGGCGGTGGTGAAGGCCGGGGTATTTACCATCATGAAGGTGGTGGTCTATATCTTCGGCGTCGATTTTTTGGCGGCCAGCGGTGGCAATATCGCGGTGATCTATATTGCCGCAACGACCATTGTCGTGGCCTCGTTAATAGCCCTCAACAAAGACAATCTCAAAGCCCGCCTGGCCTATTCGACGATTTCCCAGCTCTCCTATATTGTGCTGGCCGCGGCCCTGGCCAATCATTGGGGCATCATTGGCGGTGGCGTCCATATCGTTATGCATGCGCTGGGGAAAATTACCCTGTTCTTTTGCGCTGGGGCCATATACATTACCCTGCACAAAACCGAGATTAGCGATATGAACGGCATTGGCCGCAAGATGCCGCTGACCATGCTGGCCTTTTTGCTGGCCTCTCTCAGTCTGATCGGCCTGCCGCCTTTTGGTGGTGCGTGGAGCAAATGGTTCTTGTTCCTGGGGGCTTTAGAGGCCAAAGAATATATCCTCATCGTGGTATTCGTGGTCAGTACACTGCTGAATATCCTGTATCTGTTGCCCATCGTCGTCAACGCCTTTTTCCGGCCGCTGCCCGAAAACGAAACCGCCGCCTGGCACGAAGCCCCGCTGGCCTGCGTCCTGCCGCTGTTGCTCACGGCGTTGGCCTGCATACTGTTTTTCTTCTACCCCGACCCGCTGGTCCAACTGGTCCAGCGCCTGGGGTCTTTTTAAGACAAAGCTATGGACCATAAAGCGCCCAGCCCCACGCCCCCTGAAGGCGAAAAAACCTATTATCTGGATGATCCAGACAATGTAAAAAAGATCATCCGCGTTTTTATCGGCCTTTGTGTCGTGGTAGTGGGCATAGATCTGTTCGTCCACCGCCATCTCAGCTTTGCCGAGCGCATCTTTGCGGCGGAAGGCTGGTTTGGATTTTACGCGTTCTATGGCTTCGTTTCGTGTGTGGTGTTGGTGGTGGTGGCCAAGGAGCTGCGCAAAGTGTTGATGCGCCGGGAGGATTATTATGACTGAGCTGCACCCGGCGCTGTTTTTGATTGGCGGCGGATTGCTGCTGGCCTTTGTGCCGCTGGGGCTGCGCCGAGTTCTGCTGCTGGCTCTGCCAGTGGCCGGCTTTGTGGCGGTGTACAACCTGGAACCGGGGGCCTCGCTTAGCATAAACCTGGCCGGACTGCAGCTGCAATTGCTGCGCGTCGATAAACTGAGCTTGCTTTTTGGCTATCTGTTTCACGCCGCAGCGCTGGTGGCCGGTATCTATGCGCTGCATCTGGACGACCGAGTCCAGCATATGACCGGTTTCCTCTACGCCGGCAGCGCCGTGGGGGCGGTATTCGCCGGCGATGTGCTGACTTTGTTTATTTTTTGGGAATTATTGGCCGTCACGTCGGTATTCCAGATCTACGCCCGCCAAACCCCACGGGCCATAGGGGCCGGCACCCGCTATTTATTCGTCCACGTTATATCGGGGCTTTTACTGCTGGCCGGCGCCGCCTGGCAATACCACCACAGCGGCTCGCTGGCCTTTGCGCATATGGAGCTGGACTCGCCGGCCGCCTTCTTGCTGTTTTTTGGCTTCGGCATTAAATGCGCTTTCCCGCTGTTCCACACTTGGCTGGTGGACGCGTACCCAGAGGCCACCCCCACCGGTACGGTATTCCTCTCGTCTTTTACCACCAAGACCGCCATCTATGCGTTGGCCCGCGGGTTTGCCGGCACCGAGGAGCTAATTTGGATCGGTGCGGCGATGGCTATCTTCCCCATTTTCTACGCTGTCATTGAAAACGACCTGCGGCGCGTTTTGGGTTATAGCATGATCAATCAGGTGGGGTTTATGGTCGTGGGCGTCGGCCTGGGCGAAGGGATGGGGGTCAACGGAGCGGTGGCCCACGCTTTTAACGACGTATTCTTCAAGGGGCTGTTATTTATGGCCATGGGTGCGGTGTTGTTCCGCACCGGCCGTATGAACGGTTCCGATCTGGGCGGGCTCTATAAATCGATGCCCCTCACCTGTGCCTTTTCCATTGTCGGGGCTTCTTCAATTTCGGCCTTCCCGCTGTTCAGCGGTTTCGTCTCAAAATCTATGGTCATGGTCGAAGCGGCGAACCAGGAATACCTGATCGTTTGGCTTATCCTGCTTTTTGCCTCGGCCGGGGTTTTCCATCATGCGGGTATAAAAATTCCCTTCTTTACTTTTTTCGCCCACGATTCCGGCATCCGCTGCCGCGAGGCCCCGCTCAATATGCTGATCGCCATGGGCGTTAGTGCTGTGGCCTGCGTTTTTATCGGGATTTTCCCCTCCTATCTGTACGGGCTGCTGCCGTATGCGGTGGATTATGTCCCGTATACGGTGGATCACGTGGTGACCCAGCTGCAGGTGCTGTTCTTCTCGGCGTTAGCCTTTGTGTTTCTGCAACTGACGCGCATCTATCCGCCTGAGCTCCCCTCTGTCAATTTGGACAGCGATTGGGTCCCGCGTCGTTTGTTGCCCGTTACAGGTCGTTATATGGCTGCATGGACTGTGCCCCTATTGGCTATGTTACAAAGGTTGGTAAGTAGTCTTCGGGGCGGAACGGCCTATGCTTTGCACGCTCTCCACGGCCCCCAAGGCCTGTGGAATCGCACCTGGACGACGACTAGCAGTGTCTTTCTGTCGTTACTATTCTTAACGGGCTATCTGCTGTTTTATTATTAAAAGTCATAAAAAACCCGCTGGCCATCGGACGGCCAGCGGGTTTTTTTATGACTTCTTGAGGCTCTGCCTAGCTGAGAATTCCGTCGTCCACCGCCCCTTCTAGCTTGGCTTTTACTACATCCCATAATGGCTGACTGCCCTCGCCAATACGGCTGTTGAGCGAGAAGACCTGTTCTTTGGAGATGGAATTCTTCTTCCAGGTATGACCGGCGCTGTGCAGATTGTGCAGTAGTGGGGGGACTCGGTCGATAGCGCGGGCGTATTTGGAATCGGCGCTTTGGCCAGCTTCGAATTCGCGCCACAGGGCCAGGTATTCGTCGCCCTGACCCTCCGGCAGCAGGGCCAGGAGACGGGCCACACCGGCTTCTTCGGCGGCTTTGTTTTCGGGGGTTTCGCTGGCGTAGACGATGGTGTCACCGGCGTCTATTTCACCCAGGTCGTGGACCAGCAACATTTTAATGACGCGGTCGATATTTATAGGCTCGTTGGCGTGGTCGCGCAGCATCAGCGCCGCCAGGCAGACGTGCCAGCTGTGCTCGGCCGAATTTTCGTAGCGGTCGAGGCCGACGGGTTTTGTTTTTCTATGGACGTCTTTGAGCTTTTCGATTTCGACGACGAAAGACAGGATCTGTTCTATTTCTTGCAATGTGGTCCTTTCCTGTTTGTTGATTTCTGTAAAATAACGGTGTGCTTAACGCCCTTTGGCGGGGGCGGCTTCCAGGCAGGCAGTAAACTCGGCCCCTGCGGGGCCTCAGACATCACTGCCTGCCTTCCAGCCACCCCCGCCAAAGGGCTCGGAAAACGGTGTCTCAAAGAACAATTCGACCGCAAGCAGCGGGGAATTCGATCCATAAAATTCCATAAGCAGTTTTCAATAACTGACGTTCAAGGCTATACAGCATAAATAGCTGCCAATTCGAGCGTCCCTTCCAGGCCGGCCAGCGACACCAAAGCCACTTGTTCGCCATAGCGGCTCAGTTGTTCCCAGGCAGTGTCCCGGCCACCCAAATGTACGTTGCTGAGGTGTTGGCCCTGGAAATAGAGGGGTAAGAGTAGGCCGAGGTCTTCATGGGCCGTACCGGCCTCCAGTTGTAAGTGCAGAGTCTGGCCATCCCAGGCCAACTCTTCAAAGCGCCAGGTGCGGCGGGCCTGGCAAAAGCTGAGCCATTGGTCGAAGGACCAGATGGGGCAGTTGTGGTTGCGGGCCTCTTGCAATAGGGCCAGGCCCTGTTGGCGGGAGAATTTGACCCAATTGCCGGGGTGGATGCAGACGGCGTAGGGGGTGTGGAAACGGCTGGCGATATCGGCCAGGATGCGGTGGGCTTGGGGGGCGAAATTCTCCGGCGATAGTTTGTAGGAATAATCGGCGTCGCCAAAGACGACATCGTCGGAGAGGTGGGTATGCTGCTGGTAGACCTCCAGCAACCGGCCGTCGGGGTGGCAAAAATGCATTGGCATGGCCCCGCCAAAACCGGCGTAGGGGGCGCCGACCCGGTCGCGCATATAGGTGCCGGAAAAATAACTGCCGTCCATCCCTACACCCAATTCCTGCATAATTTCGACCGGTTCCAGATAGCCGGCCCAGGCGGTGCAGTGGGTGCGTTGGGTGCGGGCAGGTCGGCCAAACATATCCTGGAAGAGGAGGATCTGGCGGCGGAATTCGGCCAGGCGGTCGGCGATGGGAGCCCCGTCGAGGGGGCGGATATCGGGGTGCGGGCCCAGATCGTGATCTTGTGCATACCGAGCCACATCAGTGCTTTTGGAATGAGTGCGAGTGGGAATGATATACAGGCTCATGCGGCCCCCGGCTTGTTGCACGGCGGCGAACTCTTCCTCGTTGGCGGTTACGGCGGCGCTGTCTTCGTCGCCCGAATAGAGCAACAGGCCGGGGGCCGCTCCGGGCAAATGCGAGAGCAACGGTACGGGGGCGGGCAGGTGGCGGCGGACCAGGTCGACCAGGAAGCGGGCCAAAAGATCGGCAAAGGGGATCCAGGCCGCGTCGTTGGCGCCCAACTCGCAGGCCATATGCGAGGGCCGGGCACAGCCGTCGCCGGCGGGGATATGTTCGGCCAGGGCGGGGTCGCCCTGGCGCAGTAGCAGGACGGCGTGGGGCAGGTCGAAGGCAAAGGCGATGAGGCGGCCTTGGCCCAGACTTATGTCGAGGACGCCGGGGCTTTCGTCGTGGTATTGGCCCGGATGCGACAGGTAGGCCAGGACGGTAGATTGGGGCGCCTGGTAGGTGGCGGCGGGGCCGACAATGGGTAGAAGTTCGCCGGCCAGGCCAGCGGCCGGGTAGTGGACGGGGCGCAGGCGTAAGGGCGTTGTTTTGGCGCTTTGGTAGGTCAGGCCAGCGGCGGTAGCTAGTTCGTCCTGGGGAAAAAAGGCAATTAGGGTACCGCCGCGGTGGGTGTAGGCCAGCAGGTCGGCGGAGCGGGTATGGGTCGTATCCGCTGGGCAGAGGAGGACGGGCGTAGTGGCCGGATCGAGTGTCCCCACGTCATTTGGGGCAATCAGTGCTTCTGTAAATAACCCCCAGGTGCGGGCGATTTCGCTGCAGTAGGGCGCCAGATTGGGCGGCTGGTGGATAATGGCCAAGCGCATCAGTTGGATCCTTTGGGCGGCTGACCGGCCGGGCGGGCGGGGCCGGGACGGAAATCGGGGACTTTATGCGGCTGGCTTCCTTGGTCGATGGAAGCGGCGGCAAGAATGGCGGGGGCGGCGGTGTCGAGGGCGTGGTAGACATCGAAGTCGAGCGGCCGTCTGTCCAACACCGCATCGCGAAAGGCGGCGTGGACGTAGTAATCGGCATCGCCGTGGCCGCTGCCTTGGGCTTGGGTGGCGGCATCGGTGCGCTCGTAGCGCCAGTCGACCGCGGTCATATCGTGCATCTGGCCGTCGGCCAGCCACATGAGGGGTTGGCCGTGCCCGGCCCGTTTCCATTCGACCGAGCCGTTGGTCCCCATAATTTGGTACCAGTGGTGGCCGCGGGCGTGGGAAACCGGCTGGGTAAAGCCGGTGGCCAGGCGCAGAATGGCGTCCTTGGCGGTCTTCATTAGGGCTACCTGGATATCGGCTTGGCCGATTTCCGGATGCGCGTAACTGGGGCTGGAGGTGCCCATGCCGACGACGTCTATGACGCGGTCGTCGAGTACTTTGAGCATGGGGCTAAGCTCGTGGGGCAGGTAGTGGATGGGAGGCATAGTGTGCAGCCAAGTGGGCTTGGCCTCGGGGTGGTCGGGCAGGTCCTCGACTGGATAGAAATCGCCTTGTTTGGGGTCCTGGAAAAACTGGCGGGTGCCGTAATAGCCGATATACTGGCCTTCGCAAAAAGTGACGCGGCCCAATTGCCCGGCGGCCACCAGTTGGTGCCAAGCCTCGATAAAGCCCCAATAGCGGGTTTGCTCGGCCAATTGGTAGATGACATTGCCACGCTCCACGGCCAGGGCAATGCGCCAGCAGTCTTCCATAGTATGAGCGGCCGGGACTTCCGAATTGACGTGCTTGCCGGCTTCTAGGGCTTGGGCGGCCAGGGCGCCTTGTTCGGGGCAGCGGACGCACAGGGCCACGGCGTCTATGCTGTCGTCGGCGAGGAGGGCGTCGTAGCTGGCGTAGGTTTTGACATCGGCTGGGTGTTCCAGGGCGGCCAGGGCGCGCTCGTGCAGGGCGATGATGGGGTCGCACAGGGCGGTGACGCGGTAGCCGTCAATGCCCTGCAAATGGCGCAGCCAGGAAAGGCCGCGGTGGCCCAGGCCGACGAGGGCGATGCGGATTTGGTCCATGAGGGGTGGTCCTTATTGGTGGCGGCATAAGTAGGGTGACGCTTGGAAGCCCTTTGGGGGCCGGCCTCCAGGCGGGCAGTAAACTCGGGGCCTGCGGCCCCTCAGACATCACTGCCCGCCTTCCAGCCAACCCCCAAAGGACTTGGCAAACGGTAATCCATTGGATATCAGTACTCAATATGGATTCTCATTTTGCCTTCAAAGCAGGCGACCGGCCAAAGCCTCGATGCCGGCGAAATCCTCTTCGACTAAAAGTTTTCCGTACTGGTCGTTCTCGGCCAGATTTTTCCAGGCGGCCCAGGGGTTATTGGTGCGCCAGCCCTTTACCTGGGCGGCGACCAGGGCGCGTTCGGCGGCGATAAAGGCGGCCAGTTTGGCCTCGTCCCACTGGGGCATAGACCGGGCCAACTGTGCCAAGCGGTCGGTGATCAGGGCGGCGTAGCGTTGGCCCAGTTCGGGCGCGGCGCCGTTTTTAATGCGGTCGTCGCGGCCGTAGTCCGGGTCACCGTCGATGCGGTCGATGGCCACCAGGTTGGGGTGCAGGTGCCACAGCAGCGAAGTTTCGCCAATGCCGGCGTGGTCGCCCAGGTAGCCGATATCGTGGGCCAGCCAGTATTCGGGGGTGCCCAGGACGGGAATTTGGAGGCGTTCGGCCATGCGCGCGGCGGTTTCGCGGACGACGATCTGTTGGTTGTGGCCGTAGTGGCCCGTCAGCATGATGATGGCCTGGAAATCGAGGCGGTGGATTTCGTCGCAGAGTTTTTCCAGCCAGGGGCGTAGCAGGTGGTTGTCCCAGTCTTGCTCGCCCTCCATTTTGATCGTCGCCGGTTTGCTGAGACCGCCCATGCCGCCGTACAGGGGCGGGTGGACAACGCCGCCACCGGTTTTTTCGGCGGCCTGGACGCAAAGGGCGTGGGCTTTGAGCGAGTCGAGACCGAGGGCGTTGTGCTCGCCGTGCCATTCCACCGTGCCCAGCGGCATAAAACAGACGGGCAGGGCCGCCACGGCGGCGCGAAATTCTTCCGGCAGCATTAACTCCCATTGGGTATGGCTCGGTTGTAGGGGCATTGGGCTCCTCATATATGGCGGTGATACCGCAGTTCTTTTATCGCGCTGTCTGATTAATCCCGGCGGCGCGCTGTCGGTCTGGGAAAGGCCGGCGGCGCGACTTCGGGCGGTGGTTGCTGCTGCAGTATTTCTAATAATTCCTGGACGCCGCGTTCGAGTTGGGGGTCCCGTCCCTGGGCCACCGATTGGGCGTCGAGAAATACTTCGATATCGGGTGGCACCCCTTCGTTTTCGCCAATCCACGACCGGGCGACGGGGTCGAAGACGGCGTTGTCGGGGGCGGTGATGGTGCCGCCGTCGATGAGGGAATAGTGCACCGAGCTTTTGACCAGGCCGCCCCAGGTGCGGGTGCCGATGAGGGGACCGGCCTGCTGCTGGCGAAAGACCCAGGGGAAGAAATCGCCGCCCGAGCCGGCCAGCTCGTTGATCAGCAAGACTTTGGGGCCGAGTATACCGGCGGGCAGGCGGAAGGGCTTGCCCTCGGGCACCTCGTTGGTGATGGCCGCCCGCAAGCTGCGCGTCATCAGGTCGACCATATAATCGTCTAGCAGACCGCCCTGGTTAAAGCGCTCGTCGATGACGGCGCCCCATTTGTCCTGTTGGGCGAAGAAGTAGCGGTTGAAGGAGATCACCCCGGGTTGGCCGGTATTGGGGACCCAGACGTAGGCCAGCTTGCCGCCGGAGAGTTGGTCTACGCGCCGGCGGTTGTCTTCGACCCAGGCGCGCTGCCTAAGAGTCCCTTCGTCCTTGATGGGCTCGGTGGTGGCGGTCCAGGCTCCTGCCATCGAGGGCTGGTCGTTTATATGCAATACGGTCTGTCGGTCCACCGTGCCGTCCAGCAGACGGTACGGATCGTCGTTGGCGTCTAATTCGCGGCCGTCGACGCCGACCAGATAGTGGCCCTCCTGGACTTTCAGGCCCGGCCGGTCCAGCGGCGCTTTGATGGCTGGGTTCCAGCTTTCAAAGGTATATATGCGGGCGATGCGCCAGCCCCCTTGGTCGGCTTCGAGATCGGCGCCCAGGAGACCGACACGGTTGCTTTCCACTTTCGGCATATCGCCGCCGGAGACAAAACTGTGGCCGACGGAGAGTTCGCCGTTCATCTGGTCGAGGATATAATTCAGGTCGGCGCGATGGCGTACATGGGGCAGTAGCGGTTCGTAGCGGCGGCGCACTTCATCCCAGTCTCGGCCGTGCAGCCCTGGGTCGTAAAAGTAGTCGCGTTGATAGCGCCAGGCTTCGTCGAAGATCTGTTGCCATTCGGCCGTCTGGTCCAGGTGCATAGACAGCGAGACTTTTAGTGTCTTGGCCTTTTCGGCTTTATCTCCTTTGGTCTCCACTACTTGCCATTTTTTGTCATTTTGATACAACAGCCATTGCCCGTCCGCCGAAACGGCGACTCGGGATACCTTTTCGGCAAAGGCCTTGGCTTTGCGGTCTTCCAGGGTAAATTTTTGCAGCGTCACCGTTTGACTGTGGGCGTCGCCTACCTGCTCGCCGACAAAGAGAATGCCCGTTGGGCCGGTCAGGGTGAAGCAATAGCGTTTGACGGGCATCGGCAAAGGGACAATTCGGCGCTCAATAGCGGTCCAATCGATCTCGACTGCGACCGGCTGGGCCTGTTGTTTTTTGTTGTCCCCGTCCTTTTCCTTGCTGTTCTGGTCGTTTTTTTCTTTGCCGGCGCCCTCTTCCTCGTCGCTGCTTTCTTCGTCGCTCTCCGGGGCGAAAGGGGTGGCATCGGCCCCATTGAGTACGACCGCGTAGACGCCGTACGTAGGGGCGGTGTTCATCTGGCTGGTATTGGCCCAACCCGATGCCAGGGCCAGATCGGTGCTGGCCAGAAAAAACAGGTGCTTGCCGCCGGCGTCCCAAGCTGGGGCTATGGCGTCGGCCATGGGGTCGGTCAAGGGCTGCGGCGCGCTTTCCCCGGCGGCACAGACAACAATGCGGCGCAGGTTGTTGGCAAAGGTCTTGGCGTAGGCCAGCCATTTTGAGTCGGGCGACCAGGTTGGTTGCATGGCGCCACGATCGAGATTGGAGCCGCCGCTGTCGATCGTGGTGATTGCTGCCGAGGCCAAGTCTACCACGCGTACCCGCGCATCGTCGTCGATAAAGGCAATGCGTTTGCCGTCGGGTGACCAGGTGGGCTCCCAGGCCATCTTCGATTCGCCAATGGGGATGCTCTGGGGTTGGGTTAGGCCGTCCTGGGCGGCAATGGTCAGGGCGTAGGCACCCCCCGAGTCGGAGAACCAGGCGATCTGGTCTCCTTTGGGCGACCAGATTGGGGCCCGTTCGGCGACGCCGGGGCTGCGGGTCAGATTGCGCGTATCGCCCTTTTCAACCGGGACCGTGAAAATTTCTCCGCGGGCTTCAAAGAGGGCGCGCTTGCCGGTGGGGGACAGCGAGGCCGAGCGGACTCTGTCGCCGACGTCCTGCCAGCGAGGTTCGGCCCAGGGGAAATCGCCGCTTACGGTGATTTCCAGCTGTTCCGTGCCTCGGTTGCCAAGATCCATAAGGTGTAAAAAGCCGTCCCGCTCAAAGAGCAGCCGGCGACCGTGGCCGCAGAGCGACTTGATATCTATATCGTCGAAGTGGGTCAATTGCTCCACCTGGTTGGTTTGTAGGTGGTAGGCGAAGATATTCACCGCCCAGTTCCGGTCCGATAGGAAGTAGATGGTCTGGTCCAACCAGACCGGTTGGGTATCGGTACTGCGCTGGCTGGGAAGGATGGTTTCGCTCAAGCTTTCCAGGTCGAGGATGGTCAACGGTGTATTTTGTCCGCCCCGATAATGCCGCCACTCGCTGTCCCAGCGGGCCATGCGGTCGACGACAATGCGGCCCCCGTCGTCCGAGTAGGAACCGTCGTTGGCCCAGGGTGCGGCGATGCGGTGCGAGGGGCCGCCCTGGGGGGAGACGGTCCACAGGCGATGGTAATTGGCCGGGGCTGTTTCCCGGCTCGAGGCATAGAGGATAGAGCGGCCGTCCGGCGTCCAGCCCCGGACATAGGAGCCGGCCGGATACCAGGTAAGGCGTTGCGGTGTCCCCCCGGATGCGGCTACTACGTAGACCGAGGCGACGCCAGACCGGTCTGAGGTAAAGGCGAGCCACTGGCCATCGGGGGAAAAGTGGGGGTGGGATTCAACGGTTGGCGTGCTGGTGAGCCGGCGGGCCGGGCCGCCGGTCCCATCGGCGATCCAGAGATCACCGCCGTAGGCGAAAGCCACCTGGGCGGCGCTCAGGGTCGGTTGGCGGAGAAGCCGGGCCGCGGCTGTTTTAGAACCGCTTTCCAAGCCTGCTGTTGTCGTATCGGTCAAGTCTTTCTCCTGGCGTTGGCCTTTGCTGGTAAGGCGGCAGGCAATTCCGGGCGCATCAATTTACAACGGCGGTGGTTACCTTGTGGGGCTTAGGTCTTCTCGTTGGAAGATCAGGACTCAATGTAGCTGCATTTGCAACGGCCGTCTACCAGTTGCTGGGAGGCGGCCCTTGTTTGCCTTATGTTCGGGGACATCGATTGACCAATGGAGGTCCTCTATGGCAGAGAAAACGTGCGGAGTGCTGATAATCGGGGCGGGTTGGGTATCGACCCAGCATATTGCCGCCTACACCAACAACCCCCATGCCAAGGTGCGGGCTATTTGCAACAGAAATCCGGATAAAGCTCGGCAGCGCGCCGCTGAGGCTGGGCTGACGGATATTGCTTTTTACGCCGACCCCGACGAAGCCCTACAGCACGAAGGCATTGATGCGGTATCTATCTGCACACCGCAGCACATTCATTGTGCCAATGTCATCGCCGCTGCCAAAGCGGGCAAACATATGCTCATTGAGAAGCCGGTGGCCAATTCGCTGGAAGAATTGCGACAGATGCGGGATGCGGTGGATGCGGCCAAGGTAAAGACGGTGGCGGGGTTCGTGCTGCGCTGGAACCCTCTATTTCGGCATATCAAGCAGATGATTGCCGGGGGAACCTTGGGCCGAATTTACCATGTTGAGGCCGATTACCAATCCTACAATAGCGCCTGGTGGGCCGGCTGGGAAGAAGGACGACGGATAGACCTCTCCCACAGCGCCATGGCTGTGGCCGGGTGCCACGCCGTCGATGCGCTGCGCTGGTTTGCCGCTTCGGGACAGACCGAGGCTGCTGACCCGGTCGAAGTTTTCGCCTACGCGGGCGGCCATCGCAAGGGCCAGGAGCGCCAGTACAATCCCGTCAGCAACGACTGGGCGGAGCAGCCGGTCATGGAATACGACGGTCTGGAAATTGTGCTGGTGCAATTTGCCAACGGCGTGGTGGGCAAGGCCTCGGTCAATTTCGAAGCGATCCAGCCCTATTCATTTCCTTTGGGCATCTACGGAGATTTGGCTACGGTAAAAGACAACCGTCTATTTGCCCCGCAAGCCCCTGATCAGGACCAATGGCGAGAGATTCCCGGGATTCGGCCCGATTCGCCCGATGTATCCCATCATCCGTTCCAGGGGGAAATAGACCACTTTATCCAGTGCATTCGGGGCGATGTTGAGTCACACTGCAATTTGGCCGACGCGATCAAGACGCACGAGATATTCTTTGCCGCCCAACAGTGCTACAAGACCCGACAACCGGTGAAACTGCCGCTGTTGTGACAGCGTCAACGCCGTCCTGGCCCTCGTCTTATTGGCCGCCCAGGACGCGGCTGGCAATACCGGGCCGCAGACTGGCCCCGGCCAGCGGCAATTGGCCCCCGTGGGCTAGGGCATAGCCCAGGTCGGCCGGCGAGGAACCCACCCATTCGCTTTCAGTGCCTTCTATATGGATGACTCCCCCCGGCTCTACGCGCACGGTGGCGTAGAGCGGGTCTTTGTAGGGGGCGGTGTATTTGATATAGGGAAAGGCTGCATCAATTTCGTCGCTGTAGCGCACCAGCTGGAAATCGTCGCCCATCCAGTAATTGGACATGCTATTTATCTGCACGTGCCAGATACCGTTGATGGACGCGGCGTAGTCGAGGTGGTGGTGGCCGCTGAAGACGGCGACTATTTGTTGCCAGCCGGCGATCTGATTGATCTGGTCAAATAGGTCCAATACCGCTTCGCCGCCGTCCATATCGCCGCGGTCGAGGGACTGGTGGATAAAGACCAGCACCGGCAGATGGGTGCCTTGCAAATCGGCGGCAAGCCAGGCGCGCTGGGTTGCATCGACGCCGCGGGGATAGCCCGGCAACGGCGGCTCGGAGGGGTCGTTGCCGTCTAGTACGACGCAGTGCCAGCCGTTGATGTCGAAGGCGTAATAGCGGTTGGGCATGGACATATAGGCGACCGTTTCGGCGCGACTAAAACCGCCGTCCATATCGTGGTTGCCCAGGACGTTATAGCGCGGCCGGTCGAGCTTTTCCCACAGCGACAGGAAGGGGCGGTTGGCCGCTGTCGGCTGGCAGAAATCGCCCAGTTGGATGGCCATATCTACCTGGGCTTTGGCGGCGGCCTCGACAAAAGCCTGCAGGCGTTTGGGGCCATCGTGCATGATATCTTGGTGGATATCGGTGCCCACGGCAAAGGTCAGTGTCTGGGTGGTGCGGTACGGGTTGGTGGCCATAAAGCCTCACAGAAAAGGATAGACGCGGTCGGGCTCGTAGTCGGGCATAATGGGGTCGTGGCGGCGTCCGGCCACCAGTTGCCCGTCTTCGACGAAGCCTTCCGGGCGTTCGTGCAAAAAACCGACCAGCTTTTGCCGCCAGGGTTCCAATAAGGCGTCGGCGTCTGGGGTGCGGGCCAGGTCGCGGCATTCGTGTGGGTCGGCGTCGAGGTCAAAGAGTTGCTCACGGCCGGTCTGGGAATACCAGATATATTTGTGGTGGCCGTCGGTGACAAAGTGGTTGCCCTGATCGTAGGCGTAGCAGCCGGCGTGCTCGCCGTGCAATAATTGACGCACCTGCTGGCTGTCGCCTTTGAGTAGGGGCAGTAGGCTGTGGCCGGTGCAGCTTTGGGGGACGTCGAGGCCGGCGGCATCGAGCAAGGTGGGCATCACGTCTTGGAGGCCCACTGGGCTTTCGTTGATCAGGCCGCCGTCCAGGCCCCAGCTTTTGGGGGGCCGCACGATAAAGGGAATGCGGGCCGAGGCTTCGTAGGGCCAGGTTTTGCGAAAGAGATTGTGGTCGCCCAGCATTTCGCCGTGGTCGGAGGTGTAGAGGACGAAGGCTTCGTCGAGCAGCCCGCCGGCGAATTGGCTCAGGCGGCCGAGTTGGTCGTCGATGAAATTGACCATGCCGTAATAGGCGGCCCGGGCGCAGTGCAAATCCTGCCGATTGAGATGTATTTGCGAGGCATTGGGATCGAGGCCGCGCTGAGGTCCGTCAAAGGACGGGGCCCAATCGCCCCTTTCGGCCTCTGGTAAGTCTCTTTCAATATAACGTTGGTAGTAGAGGGCGGGCGGGGTTAGGGGTGGGTGCGGGTCGATAAAAGAGATATTGAGGAAAAAGGGCGCTTCTGGGTCGCGCTTGCGCAAAAAGTCCAGGGCTCGGTCGATGCACCAGAAGGTATGCATTTGTTCTTCGGGCAAGTGGTGCGGGCGGCCGACCCAGCCGTTGGAGGAGACGCCGTGGCCCATGCCCGGGTCGGCGTCGTGGCGACCGTGGCGGGTCTGCAGCCAGTCGACGTATTCGTTGTCTTTGCCGCGGGTGGCGTCGGCCAGCTGCAGGTGGTCAAAGCCGAAGCGCTTGCGCAGGGGGTGCAGGTGTAGTTTGCCGATCATTTCGCTCTGGTAACCGGCCCGTGATAACTCGCTGGCCAGGGTATGGGGCGGGTCCCACGGGGCGCCTTTAAAGCCGACGGCGCCGTTTGCCGCCGGGGCCATGCCGGTCATCAGGCTGCGTCGGGCCGGGATGCAGGAGGGGCATTCGGCGTAGGCGTGGAGGAAATGAGCGCCGCTTTTGGCCAGCCAGTCGAGGTTGGGCGTCTGCAAGGCGGGCGGGGCCAGCGGATCGAGGCCAATGCAGTCGCCGCGTTGTTGGTCGGTGGTGATGAGGAGGATATTGGGACGGGTTGTGGGCATGGTCGGGCCTCTGGCAAGTGTGGCCGGGGGCGCTGGCCTCTGCAGCCAGCGCCCGCTGATAATATGGAGGTAGTTATTGCTGTTCTGGAAACGGCGCGCGCAAATCGTAGCGCCCTTCTTTGAGTACGGGCAAGGTGCCGTCTGCGACCATGGTATCGAGAGCGCAGTCGCGCCTGGTCAGGGGCATGGTGACGACATTCTTGGTCCGCATCGATTCGAAAATACCCATCATGATTTCCAGGGTATAGCGGGCCTGGTGGCCGTTGCCGCGATGGGTGTCTATACGGCCTTCAATCCACTGAATTAATTCTTCGTACTGGTCGGTGTCGACGGCGGGTGGGTCTATTTCCTGCCAACCGGCCTGGCCGTCTTGATGGAGGAGGATTTTGCCGCCTTCGCCCAGGGCGATTTTGCCTTCGGAGCCGGTGATTTCGGGCATGGTGACCTTGGGTTCGGGCAAATCACCTTCGTACAGACCCCGGGCCCCGCCGGCAAAGCAGACCAGCCCCATGCACAGATCTTCGCAGCGACTGCGCCGCTCCCAACGGTCGGTGGTACGGCTGGCCTGGCCCATGACCCACAGGGTTTCGGGATCGGACAGGTAGTAGCGCCAGGAGTCAATGGCGTGGGTGGCAGTATTGAGCAGGCCGGCGTTGGGTTTGGCAATATGGTGGACCAGGCGGGGCTCGCCAATGGCGCCGGCTTGGACCAGGCGGCGGATCTCGTTGGCAGCGGGGGTGAAGCGGCGCTGGTGGCCAATGACCAGCTTAATCTGGTGTTGGTCGCAGGCGGCCAGCATATCGTCGGCCCCGCCCAGATCGGCGGCGATGGGCTTTTCGCCCAGGATGGCCTTGACCCCGGCCCGGGCGGCGGCTATGGTTGGGGCCGGGCGGGCGCCCTGCCAGGTGGGGATGCTGACGATATCGAGATTTTCCCTGGCTAGCATCTCCTCGAAATCGGTATAGGTGGCGGGTACGTCGAATTCGGTGGCCAGGCGCTGCACGGCCTCGGTGGATATATCCATGGCGGCTACGACCTGGGCATCGGGGCGTTTGCTCCAGGCCCTGGCATGCGAGCGGCCCATGCCGCCGCAGCCGATTATGCCGATGCGGTAGGAATTTGCCATTTTCTGGTCTCCCGTTATGGGGGTAGATTGGTCAACGGCGCAAAGATGGGGAAAAAGGGGATGGGGGGCAACTGGATGGAGCCCGAGCTTTATTAGGCCTCGCTCTTATTGGGATTGCCAAAGCGGGGCGCCCTGGCAAGGTGAGCCTTTGTCCGTGGGAGAAACGTGCCGTATCATTGCAGGCCTTTATTCATTGCAAAGGGATTGGTTATGTCGATTGAACTGACGCTTATCGGCACGGGCACGCCGGCGCCATTGGTGCATCGGGCCGGTTCCAGCTATCTGGCCGCAGTCGAGGGGCAGAAATTGCTCTTCGACTGCGGCCCGGGCAGTGTCCGGCGGCTGTTGGAGAAGGGCCAGCGGCTGACCGAGATAGGACACCTCTTTCTGACCCATCTGCACTACGACCACTGCGTCGATTACGGCTATTTTACTCTGACGCGTTGGGACCAGGGCGTTGGCCGGATAGAGGAATTGCAGGTTTCTGGGCCGGCGCCGCTGGCGCGTACAAGTCGTCTCCTTTTTGACGAGGACGGCGTTTACGGCCCCGATCTGGCTGGGCGCACTCAGCATCCGGGCAGCCATTTTGTCTACGAAATGCGCGGCGGCGTATTGCCGCGTCAACGTCCAACCCCGCATGTGGTGGAGGTCGGGCACGGTAGCTGCGTGGAAGGCCAGGGCTGGTCGGTGACCGCGGCCGAAGTGGTGCACTGCCAGCCGCAACTCACCTGTCTGGCCTATCGCCTGGAAGCGGGGGACCAGACTGTGGTTTTTGGCGGCGATACGGCGCCGACCCCGCGCTTGACCGAATTGGCCCGGGGCGCCGATGTTTTATTGCACATGTGTCATTTTATAAATGGAGCGGTCACCGATCCGCGTCTGACCGGATGCTGCTCAGGTCACCTCGATGCGGCGCGCACGGCCCGGGAGGCAGGGGTGGGCACGCTGGTCCTGGTGCATTTAACCGAACAGTTAGAGACCCCGGGCGTCAGGGAACGGGTGCTGTTCGAAGTCGGGGAGATTTTTTCCGGCCAGGTAGTCCTTGGCGAGGATTTGACCCGAGTGCCCTTGCAGCCGGCGCAGATCGTCCAAGTACGCTAGAATTTGTCAGAATCTATTTGCGCCGACTTTTGGGCTACAAGCGATTTTTAGACCTAAGTGAGGGGTGGTCATAATTAGCGATCCGTCTAATTTGCTGTATCATCAGTACTTGTGCTAGCAGAGGTCTCGGGCCCGGGTCGCTGAAAGCGGATTCCACCCGACCCGGGTGCCCGCCGCAGGCGGGCGGGTCGGAGTGGCCTCGGAGCGCGCAGCGCGAGAATGAGCGTCAGCGATCCGGGCCCGAGACCGACCGGCCAACCCGAATCATGACCAAGCCTCACCTAAATAAAGGAGATAGGTAACCATGATTATCGATTGCCATAGCCACGCCTGGGAGTTCTGGCCCTACGAGCCAGCCGTGCCCGATTATGAGCAGCGTGGCCAGGCCGAGCAATTGCTGTGGGAGATGGACCGCGTCGGTGTCGATAAGGCGGTGCTGGTATGCGCCCGCATCGAGCACAATCCGCACAATAACGACTACGGCTACGCCGCCGTGCAGCGCCATCCCGACCGCTTTGTGCAATTTGCCGATGTCGATTGCTCGTGGTCGGATACCTACCATACGCCCGGCGCCGCCCAGCGTTTGCACCAGGCGGCCGAGAAGTATCAGTTAAAAGGCTTCACCCATTATCTGAAAAGCGATTTCGACTGGTTCGAGTCGGATGAAGGGTTGGCTTTTTTCGAAAAAGCGGCGGAGTTGAATCTAATTGCCAGTTTGGCCCTGGGGGCCGATTGGCATGCGCCGCTGCAGCAATTGGCCCGGCGCTTTCCCACCGTTACTTTCTTGTTGCACCATATGGCCGGGCCGCGGGCCAGCGAAGGACCGCCCTACGCCAATTTGCAGAAATGTCTCAGTTCGGCCGAGGTGCCCAATATTCATATTAAACTGTCGGGCTTTCACTACGTATCGCAGGTGTCGTGGGACTATCCGTACGAGGATACGCACTGGATCGTACGCGAGTTGTACCGCCACTACGGTGCCCAGCGGCTGTGCTGGGCCTCGGATTATCCGCCGGTGCGCGACCACATGACCTACCGGCAGTCCCTGGAAGTGGTGCGCAAGCACCTCACCTTTATCCCCGAGGCGGATATGGACCTGATTTTGGGGGGTAATATGCAGCGGCTGCTGGAGCTGTAGCGGCACGGGCCGTCCAATTGCGGCAGCAGCTTTTGATATCGGTTATACCAGATTGCGGTCAAGTTGTCCGGATGTTTCTGCTGTTTCTCCGGGGAAAATACCACGAAATATCCGGCCATCAGCGCTTCATATTGGTATTAGACATTCTATTCGAGCCTCGCGTCTAGGTGGCGCAGTTATTTTTTAATAGCGTCCAAGTACAGGAGTTATTGGTATGACGAGTGAACGTCCCGCTGTATTACTGGCCTTTGATGAGCGGGTGCGGCAAAACTATATAGATGAAGCGGACCTGGCGCGTTTAAAGGGCCTGGCCGATTGGGATTGGTTCCCCTGTTCGGGTGGGGGGATCTATTCCGGCAACGAAGATCCGGCCGCCGCCCAGGCGCTGGCCGACCGTCTCGCCCAGGTCGATGCGCTGGTGGTCTGTCACGGTTGTCCGGTGGTCGATGAGACGGTCTTGCAACAGGCCCCGCGGTTGCGCTTGATCGGCGAGTTGGAAGGCGACCGCTTTGCCAGCCGTATCGACCTGCCGGCGGCCTGGAATCGGGGCCTCCGTACGGTCGATACCACCAATGGCTCTTCCTATCCCGTGGCCGAATGGGCGCTGGGGCTGATATTGGTGTCGTTGCGCAACGCCGGGCAGCATTTTCGCCGCATTATCGGGGGCCAGAAGCAACTGCCCCACGATAGCGACCCGGGCTATCTCAACGGCGAATTATTCGGCAAACGCGTCGGTTTGATCGGCTGCGGCCATATTGGCCGGCGGCTGATAAAGTTTCTGCGGCCCTTTGAGACGGATATATGGGTCCACGACCCGTATCTGCCGGGGGAAATGGCCGATGCGCTCGATTTTAATTTGACGTCGCTGGAGAATGTGTTGGGGCAATGCCATGTGGTCGTCTGTCTGGCACCGCAAACGCCCAGTACCGAAGGGCTGTTAGGGACCCAGGAGTTGGCCCACCTGCGTCCGGGCGCGGTGCTGGTCAATGTGTCGCGCGGCAAGGTTATCGATTCCGATGCCCTGATGGCGCGCTTGGAACAGGGCGATATCGTCGCCGGACTCGACGTTTTCGACCCCGAGCCTTTTGGCGACCATCCAATCACTCAGCTCGACAATGTATTTCTGACCCCGCACATCGCCGGTGTGGTGGCGGCTTCTTATCCGCGTTTTTTCAATTTGATGGTCGATGAGCTGGAGCGTTTTTTTAACGGCCATACCACCCTTTTCGATTTGACCGACCGATCGCGGGCCAACAGGCAGGGCGATTGAGCGGAAACAAAGAGAGAAATTCCATGGCTAATTATTTGACCCGTGAACAACAGTCGGTCTATTATCGCGATGGTTTTATTGTCGTCGAAGATTTGCTGCCGCCCGACCAGGTGGAAGCCCTGGGGCGGCGGGTGCGCGAATATACCCACGCGGGGCGTCCGGCCGGTTCCATCCGAATGCAGATGGAACCCCGGGTGCAGCGGGGCGAATTACAGGTCGATGAGCCGGGCGACGGCTATCGCAAGATAGACGGCCTGGTGGAGAACGACGATTTGTTCCAGGACCTGGGGCTCAATCGGCGCATTGTTGGTATAATGGCGCAATTGCTGGGGCCCGATTTGAAGATGTTTCGCAACGCCCTATTGCTCAAGGCCCCTTCGGTGGGTTCGCAAAAAGGCATGCACCAGGATTCACCCTATTGGCCCATTGCGCCGATGGATTTGTGTTCCTGCTGGTTTGCCTTGGACGATGCCACTCCGGACAACGGCTGTATGGGGGTATTGGCGGGTGGACAGCACCGGGGGCCTTTGCCGCATGTGCGGGTGACGGACGATTTTGTCGTCGAGGAGGGCCAGTACGAAATGGGTCAGATGGTGCTGGCCCCGGTGCGGGCCGGAGGCGGGCTGTTCTTTCATTCGCTGTTGCCTCATTATACGGCGCCCAACCGCACCCAGTCGTGGCGGCGGGCCATTGCCCTGTCGTATATGTCGTCGCGCTCGCATTATACGGGTGAAGGGGAAGGACCCGAGTATTTCCATGTGCGGGGCGAGAGGTTTGCCGGATGTGTGCGGTAGGGGGCTAGCGGAGGGACGACCTGGGGGCCGCCCCCTACGGCGGGCTTTGGAACGGCTCTGATGGGCGAGATACATGGAGTATTTTTCGCCGGCCTTGTCGGCCTCAGACTCGCGACTACAAGAAGGGCCGTTTGGAATGGGCGAGGGGTTCAAGCCTAGGCAAAGCCCTTCTCCGGGGACGGCCCCCAGGGCTTGCGGGCCACTGGCCAAGGAAAAGAAAAAGACAGGGCAAGAGAGGGAAAGACAGGAAAAGAAAACAAAGGTAAATCAACTAGGAGAACGACATGGATAAGGTCCGCATGGCCCTGGTCGGCTGCGGCGGTATGGGCACCCGGCACCTGTACGGTTTGCGCGAATTGGTACAGTCGCCGTTCAATAATATCGAATTGGCGGCGGTATGCGATATCAATCGGGAAAACGCCGAGATGGCCGCCGCCGAGGCCGAAAAGCTTTTTGGCAGCCGCCCGGCGGTTTTCGACGATCTGGCGACCATGGCGGCCCAGGTGCCAGAATTGGCGATGGTCGACGTGGTCACCGATCCGTCGGTGCATCATCTGGTGGTCTGCCAGGCGCTGGATTTGGGGCTGCACGTGTTGGTGGAAAAGCCCATGGCCATCACCGTGCGCGGCTGCCAGCTAATGCAGGAGGCGGCCCAGCGCAACGGGCGGTTGTTGTCGGTGGCGGAGAATTACCGGCGCGACCCCTCGGCGCGGCTGGTGCGGCATTTATTGGACCAGGGGGTCATTGGCACGCCCTATCTGGGGCTGTTCCACTCGATAAGCGGCGGCGACCGCATTTTCATTACGCCCTGGCGCCATCTCAAGGACAAGGGGGGACCGCTGGTGGATATGGGAGTCCATTTTACCGATTTGATTCGCTACCAGTTAGGTGATGTGGTTGAGGTCTACGGCGACGTGCGGCTGATTGAGCCGGTGCGGCGCAAAGTGCCTAGTATTGGCGACCAGTACGAATTTTACCAGAAGCGTCATCAGGCCATGGACCAGGAAGTGCCGGCTACGGCCGAGGATACTTCGGTGGGCACTTTCCGCATGGCCAACGGCGCCATGGTCAACTGGGTGGTGACGGTGGGGGGGCACGGCAGCGGCGGATCGCAGCAGATTATGGGCCCCAAAGGCTGTCTTGAGGGATACGGATCGCGCGGCAGTTCCACCCGGCTCAAGCGTGCCGGTAAGGACGATATTGACTACGAGGCGCTGTTGGCGCAGACTGAGGATTTTGCCCTGGAGCCTTTGGCCGAGCATTTCTTTCCTACCCGCAACAGCATTGGCGATAAGGCCGTCGATTGGAAACTCATCGCCCTGGAGCAGTACGAATTGGCCCAGGCTATTTTAGCGGGGCGGGCGCTGGAGGTAGACGGCGAGGAAGGATTGAAAGATGTCGCTCTGGTCTACGCTCTGTTCGAATCGGCGCGGGCGGGGCGGACGGTGCAGATGAGTGAGGTAGAGAGTTGCCAGGTATATGAATACCAGGCCGAAATCGATCAAGTACTGGGGATTGAATAATTAAGGGGGCGGGGTATGGAATATCTCAATTTGGGCAAGGCCGGCATCAAAGTGTCCCAGGTATGCCTGGGCACGGCCTTCCGCGGCCAGGAGGACGAGGATACCTGTATCAAGGTGGTGCAGCGGGCCCTCGACCTGGGCTGTAATTTTATCGATACGGCGCTGTACGGACGGGGGCGTTCCGAAGAGGTCGTGGGGAAGGCGCTCAAGGGCCGGCGCGAGGAAGTGGTATTGACCACGAAAATTTATGGCACCTTGGGCCCGGAGCCCAATCGCGTTGGTTTGTCGCGCGCCAATCTGCTGCGCGGCATTGACGCTTCTTTGAAGCGCCTGCAGACCGACTACGTCGATCTGTACTTGTTGCACAGCTTTGATCCGGTGACGCCGCTGGAAGAGACGTTGGGCGCGCTCAACGATATCGTCCGCCAGGGCAAGGCCACCTATATCGGCTGTTCCAATTTTCCGCCGTGGAAAATCGTCGAAGCGCTGTGGATTTGCCAGCGCGAGGGCTGGGCCCCCTTTTCTTGCATTCAGAACCAGTACAATCTGCTCAACCGCTGGGAAATGGAGCCGGAATTGCTGCCTATCTGCCGGCAATTCGGGCTCGGCATTATGACCTACAGTCCCTTGGCTATCGGCTTGCTCTCGGGGCGTTTCCGCCGCGGCCAGACACCGCCGCCGGGGACACCGTGGAGCAAGGGCCAATTGCGCGGTATGAGCCCGGGCAAATACGATTTTGCCGAGGCCATGACCGAGCAGGTAGATACTATCGTGCAGACGCTGATCGATATTGGCGCCCGGCACGGCAAGACCCCGGCGCAGGTGGCTATTGCCTGGATTTTAGACCACGACGAGATCAGCGCCCCTATTCTGGGGGCCGACGAGCCCGAGCACGTCGACGAGGCGTTCGGCGGTTTGGGCTGGGCCTTGGCCGCCGACGAGCGGGCTTTGTTGGACGAGGTTTCGCACGTCGAGGGGCCGCGCAAATACGCCTGAAAATCTGGAGATAGCGTGCTAATCAGATATGGGATTGCCCGGAAGTCGCGAAAATTTGCTCAGTGGAATGGGATGGAGTGGTTCGTGGCGTTGGCGTTGGTGATCGTGGCTGTGGGGGTGGAGTCTGTCGCGGCGATGCCATGGGAAGAACTGGGCCGCCAGCGCGCTATGCAGCCGGCGCCCCGGGAAGCCGCCGGCGTGCCCGTGCCCGCGGATCTGCCGCGCCTGGTGCCGTCGGTCAACGGCGAGACAGCGGCCGGCAAGCTCTTCATTGCCACCAATACGGGGCCGCCGTATCTGCTCATCTTAGAGAACGACGGCACCCCCTACTTCTACCGTCAGCTGTCATTACCTTCGCGTGATTTTAAGCTCCAGCCAGCCGGTGTCTTGAGCTACTGGGCACCACTGCCTATCGAAGGCTGGGTGATACTGGACCACGCGTTTGCGCCGGTCGATACGTTTCGCTCTGCCAATGAGTTCCGCACCAATGACCACGACTTTCAGTTGCTGCCCGATGGCCATGCGCTGTTCATCGTCAACGAGGAGAAGCAGGTGGACATGAGCGCCGTGGTCCCGGGCGGGTCCCCCGACGCCGTGGTCCTGGGGCAGCACGTGCAGGAGATCGACGGGGCTGGCAATGTGGTATTCGAGTGGCATTGCTGGGACCATTTTGATATTACCGATACGTGGGGACAAGACTTGACGGGCGGGCGCATCGATTACGTGCATATGAATTCGGTGGGCTTGGACTTTGACGGCCACATTCTGGTCTCGAGCCGCCATTTGAACGAATGCACCAAGATCGACCGGCAGACCGGCGAGATTATCTGGCGGCTTGGAGGCAATCACAATCAGTTTGAATTCGTCAACGATCCCGGCGGTTTCTCGGCGCAACACGATATCCGCGCTGTGCCTGGGAAGCCGCACCACTACACAATCTTCGACAACGGCCTGCTGCACGAGCCGCGGCGCTCGCGCGCCGTGGAGTATCGCCTGGACCTGGGCGCCGGCACGGCGGAGAAGGTGTGGGAGTACGTGCCCGATCCCTATGTCGTGGCCGGCACCATGGGCAGTGCTCGGCGCCTGCCCAACGGCAATACACTAATCAACTGGGCGCACTCGGGGCTGCCCAAGTTCACCGAAGTCGATTCTTCCGGAGCCGTCGTCTACGAAGCCGATCTCGAAGATAGTCCCAGGGTCTACCGGACCTTTCGTTTGCCCTGGAGCGGGGTGGCCCAGGCCCCGCACCTGACGGTCGAGCCCGGGCCGGAAGGCGTGCGCTTGGTATTCGACCGCTTTGGGGCTACAGATGTCGATCACTATCGGATATACGGCGGGACGGCGCGACAGGGGCAGGACCTGATTGCCACCAGCGCGGGGCGTTCGGTGTTCCTGATGCCGTCCGAGTTGCCGGAATCGGTTTTGTACTCGGTCAAGGTCGCGGCGGTGGACGGCCAGGGCGGCGAGAGCGCTGCCTCCGCTTTGCACACATTTTTCACTCATTTCCCCGGCCACGGTGGCAACCAGATTGTCAATGGAGGCTTTGGCGGCGGGCTGGACCACTGGCAGCTGTCGGTCAACGAGCCGGCGCAGGCCCAGATACTGGTGGACCCGGGGAGCGGCCTGGCTGTGGAGATTGAGGAAGCCAGCCAGCGTCCCTGGCACGTCACCTTGGGACAGGAATTGCTGGCCCTGGAGCGCGACGGTGAATATGAACTGCAGTTTGTCGCCGGTGCCGCCTCGGACCACATTATTGAGGTCGGCATTGCGGGACCGTGTCCCCCCTGCGTGCAGTACACGGATATGGGCTATGTGCTGCTGGGACAACGGCCCGAGCGTTTCAGCCATCGTTTCAAGATGGAGGAAGCCACCACCTTTAGTGCCAAGCTCCGCATGGTTCTGGGCTCGGCCGCCAATACGGTGTACGTGGATTCGGTGTCGCTTCGACGCGTCGATGAGCGGCCGACTGCGGTCACCGAGGGCAGTGGCTCTGTGCAAGCGCTCGGATTTGAGATGGCGCCGGCTTATCCAAATCCCTTCAACGGCAGTACCCACCTTTCTTTTGTGCTGCCAGAAGCCAGTCTTGTCAGCGTTGCGGTCTACAACGCGCTGGGACAGGTGTCGCTGCGGCTGCCCCAGCAGCGGTTTATCGCCGGTCGCCATCAGATACGGCTCGATGATCGACTCGGCGGTTCGGGCGTATATTTATGTCGTCTGCAGGCGTTAGCCGAATCTGGGGCCAGATTCGCGGCTACGCGCCGAGTGCTGCTGCTGCGATGAGCCACCCAATGCCAGTCCTTCTGCCGCCACTATCCGCAAAGGAGTTTCAATGAAAACACTACTGACCGCAATTCTGCTGGCACTGACCTTTGGTGCTGCGACAGCGCAGCTGCCGGCCGACTTTCCCCCGGTCCGCACCGAGGTATTGGGGGAAACCGCTCCGGGCCTGATTTTCCTCAATGTGGCGCAGCCCCACGACGATGTCGGTTTCTACATAATGATGTTGGCCAACGACGGCACCCCGGTCTTCTACAGGGATCTGGTCACCGACTACTCCTATGACTTCAAGGTCCAACCCAACGGCAATTTGTCGTACGCCCAATTCCTCAATCACTACAACTTTACCGGCGGCGGCGATGCGGAGCATATCGTGCTCGGTCCCGACTTTGAAGTGGCGGACAGGTGGCAGATGAAAAACGGCTATACGGCCGAAGTCCACGACTTCTTGCTGTTGCCCAACGGCCATGCCGTGATGATCGCCTACCACCTGGAGCCCAGGGATCTCAGCGACCTCGGCGGGCATCCGCGGGCGATGGTCGCCGCCTCCATCATCCAGGAACAGGACAGCGACCGCAATGTCGTATTCGAGTGGCGTTCCACCGACCACTTCGAGCTGACCGACGCCCTCTCGGCCAACTTCGGTCGCCCCGCCTTTGACCCGGTGCATGTCAACTCCATTACCCTCGACCACGACGGCCATCTGCTGGCCACCTTCAACAGCCTGTCGGAGCTGACCAAGATCAATCGCCAGACCGGCGAGATCATCTGGCGGTTGGGGGGCAAGAACAACCAATTCGCGTTCGAGGGGCTCGAACCGGCCCAGCACGCCGTCGGGCTGCACAACGTCACGCGCCTGGACAACGGCAACATCCTATTTTTTGACAATACGCCCAGGGGCTCCGATCAGACCGCGCGCGCCGTCGAGTACCAGCTCGATGAGGAGCAGATGGTGGCTACGCTGGTCTGGCAGTACGCCCCCGAGGAGCCCGTGTTGGGCTTGTTCCGCGGCAGCGCCCAACGCCTGCCCAACGGCAACACCCTTATTGGTTGGGGCACGGCCAGCAATGGGGGCGGGCCGGTCGCCACCGAAGTCAACTCGGACGGCGAGGAAGTGTTCCGCCTGTGGTTCGATATCGAGGGGATGTCGAGCTACCGCGCCTTGCGCTTCCCGTATCCGCCGGCGGCGGCGGCAGTTACCACCGAGTTCGAGCTGCTCATCGACAATACCTACAACTTTACCCAGGATGGAGTGGCCGTGGGCGCCCAGTTGCGTCTGGACGAACTGGCGGGTGATGGCTACAACGAGGTCACTTTGTCGCGGCACGACTACGCCCCGGCAGCGCCCGAATTCTTCGGTAAGGCGCCGTTGCTGCGGCCCGTCCGTTTCGCCTTGGTGCAACAGGGCATCCAGGAGTTCACCGGCGAGCTGCGCTTTGATGCCGCGGCGTTGGCGATCCCCAGGCCGGAGGAGGCGGTGGTACTCCATCGCCGGGTGGAGGGGCGTGGGTTGTTTTTGCCCTTGCCCACCAGCTACAACGGGGTTTCCGGCCGCATCGTTGCACAGGTGGCGCAGGCGGGTGAATTTGTTATTGGTCACCCGGACCTGCCCTCGGTGGCGCTGTCGCCGCTGCTGGTCGAGCCTGTAGACCAGACCAGCGTCAACCAGGATGGGTCCGTGCAGTTGCGCTGGACACCGCGAGGCTACGTGCGCGACTACGCTTTGCAGGTGGCACGCGATCCCGATTTTGCAGAGTTAGTCGTCGATGCTACGGATTTATCTGAAGCTCTGTTCGTCCTGGAGGAGGTAGATGACGAGACCCAGTACTACTGGCGCGCCCGGGTCGGCAACGACGCCGGTGATAGCGATTGGTCTTCGGTTAGCAGCTTTATGACAGCCCCCCCGTCTATTGCACTGGTTGCTCCTCAAGCGGACGCGCAGTTGCAGCGAGGGCTGGAGCACTTCGTGTATTGGGACACCAATATCGACAGCGAAGTGGCCGTCGAGCTGCATCGCGGGGGAACTTTGGTGGCGGTGCTGGACACCATGCCCGCCTATAGCGCGCTCAACTGGGAGATCGATCCAGCCCTGCCCACGGGCAGCGATTACTCCATCCGCCTGGTGGGCTTGGAAAATGGTCTGATGGCCGCCCCGGCGGGCACTTTTGCCGTTATCGACACGGTTGTGACGGCGGTTGTGGGGGCCGCCCAGAAGCCGGTCGATTTTGCCCTTGGATCCAATTACCCCAATCCATTCAATCCGCTAACGACCATCGCATACCAAGTGCCCAGGCGGGCGTCGGTGACACTGGAAATCTACAGTCTGCTGGGACAACGGGTGCGGCGCTTGGTCGATCAAGTGCAGCTGTCCGGCCACCACACTGTCACCTGGAATGGTACCGATGACTCGGGCCGTTCCGTGGCCAGCGGCGTCTACCTGTACCGGCTTAGATCTGGACACTACGAGCGGACGCGGACGATGGTGCTGGTTAAGTGAGGGGTGGTCATAATTAGCAATTCATCTAATCTGTTGTTCTACCGAGACGTGTGCCAAGGCTGATCGAGGGCGATGAGGCTGAAAGCGGATTCCACAAGCCCGGGGGCCCGCGCAGCGGGCGGGCGCAGTGGCCTCGGAGGCCGTAGGCCGAGAATGAGCGTCAGCCTCGTCGCCCTCGATCAGCCGTCCACCGGCGAGCCACCCGATTTATGACCAAGTCTCGGCTAAGTAGCGAGGAAGCAACGATGAGTATCCCCAGCATTGCCAGCGACTACGTCAACGTGTACAAGCCCGTTGGAGACGTCTTCCCAGGTCCCAATGCGGCGAATCTGATTGCTGGGCAATTTTATGAAGATTGGGTCCCCAACGATCATTGTTTGGTCAGAGACGAGGTTGGGTGCTGGCATGCGTTTGGGATCACCCATCCGTTGACGGGCCCCGAAAATATCCATGCGGGCGAGGATTTATTATTCCACGCGATGGCTCCCCCAGGGGCTTTGCAGGACGTGTTGCAAGAAGGAAGCTGGGAAGATCTACAAAAGGTCCTGCCGCCGTCCCAGCGCCCCGGAGAAATAGCGGCCATCCACGCGCCCTGGATTTTTAAGCGCGACGGGCTTTTTCACATGGTTTATGGCCCGACGCCTATTCGCTATGCCGTGTCGAATGACCTCAGCAATTGGATTCCCAAGGGAAGTCTGCGGGGTGCGCCAAGCGGCCGCGATCCACAAATCTTTGTTAGCAACGATATCTATCATCTTATCGTCTGTGGCGTGCACGATGTGAGGGCGGCTACCTCGCGGGATTTTTTGAATTGGACTGAGCACGGCCCTATTTTGGAAATGCCGAAAGGCGTCGATCCGGAGTCGCCTTCGGTGGTCCGTTACAACGATACGTTTTATTTATTTGTCTGTGGCTGGGACGGGGAATGGGATCGCCAGGATATTCAAGGGGCCTATCAGCACAAGACCTACGTCTATCAGTCGGACGATCCACTCAAGTTCAACCGCGATAACCAGGTGGCTGTCATCGATGCCCATGCCCCCGAGATCTTTCAGGATGAAACGGGGGATTGGTTCATATCCAGCGTCGAATGGCCCTACCGGGGGTTGAGCATTGCGCGGCTAATTTGGCAGTGAAGTGTTTTCAAAATACGTCTGGAATACCTCCCGCATTTGGGCCCCCAGCAATTCCCAGTCTTTGCCCAACGGCACTTTCTGCAAGCCGGCGATCCAGTCGCAGTTGAGTTCGAGGATACAGGCGTCAATTCCATAGCGCTGCAATAGCCCCTCGCCAAAGGTGCCGGGGTTGCGAAACTGGCTGCCCGTGCTGCCCTCGCGAAACCAGGTGTGCTGCAGCATCAATTGTTCAAGACGTTGCATATTGGCCAGGTATTGATCGCAGTCGGCTTCGGGGCGGCTGATATGGAGCTTACCGCTGTTGTCGTTGTGCAGGTCAATGGCCAGATGCGGCCGCTTGTCGTCGTCGATCATGTCCTGAAGCCAGGTCTCCAAGGCGTGGTTTTCCGGGGCGCAGTGCGGATCTGCCAGGCGATCCCAATTTCGGTTGAGGTCCATACCGAGCAAATTAAAACGGGTATGTCCGCGTGCGACCCCGTCTTTGCCGGCCATGGGCATGGCGTAGACACAATAGGTGTCGAGGGCGCGTTGTGTTTGTTGGTCTGCCTCCAGGAGCGATTTAATCAGGCCTTGTAGCAACCAGTTGCCGCCCGGTTCCCATGGGTGGGAACGGGCCCGCAACAGCACCCGGTGCGGGGCGTCTGGACGACCGATGCGGACCATTTCGAGGTCGCGTCCTTCGACGCTGTGGCCAATGGCAGTTACGGCCACCAGCGGATGGTCGCAAATTTCGGCGAGAAATCGGTCCAGATCGCTTATTCGATAGGGGTCTAACCGCGCTAAGAAGAGGGTGTCGGTCTCCATCTGGAGTTGAATTTTAAGGCGATTGTCGGGAGTTTTCTGCGCTGGGATTGCCGACCATTTTTTTCCGTCTATGGAGATATAGCAGTTACTGCGATTGGAAATAGGCGACCCCGATTTGCCGTTCCAGATATTGTCGAAATTGCGCAATACGACTGTCAGCTTGTCGCCTGCCTTGGCGTGCAGCTGGAAATGCCAGTGCCCCGCCGCCCGATTGGATAAGGCGCGTTCGTGGTCGTAGATCATTTCAATCTGGGCGACGCCGTCTGCATCGATATGCCAGTTGATTGGGGAGGCATTCTCGAAGTTTGAATGGATATAGTCCAAAGCCATTTGTTTTTTCTCCCGGGCGAAATACAGGTTTGGGGGCTGGCGCGACAGCGCTCTGGTTCATGATGGCTAATGTTAATATGAAGTACTGATGTCATACTATTGGGCGTCTCGTGCTCCATAGTTGGGCGCAAATATCGGGACACCTTAAAATCTGGCATAATCTGTATTCTATAATAACCGCCACCCTGTCCCTATACCAGTTCACCCGCACGGGAAGCCAGACCCTTGACAGGGTTTTGGCGTCCTGCTTAATTGGTGGGTAGTTGCTCTAAGGGAGCCGCCGGTCCGCGGAAAGGGACAGTGTCCCACCTGCTTGTATACCATATGCGATTCTTCTTTCTGCCCGTCGTAGCGGACACCGGGCTTTTGTGGGGAAAGGAGATCGTCATGGCGACACAGCCATCCCCCCGTCTCAATCTGACCCAACTCAAATTGCAGGCCAAAGAACTGCTGCAGGCGCATCGCACAGGTGCGGCCACGGCCGTTGTGCGTTTGCAGCGGTATTTGCCCGGCCTGGCCCAGGCCGATAAGGTCCAGATGCGTGCTTATGATCTGGCCCTTAGTCAGGCGCAGCTGGTCATTGCGCGTGAAAACGGCTTCGATAGTTGGCCTAAGCTCAAGCAGCATATCGCCGCGGCCAATGCCGTTCCCAAGAGCCGTTTTGACCAGGCCGTGGAGGCTATCATCACGGGCGCCGCTGATGCGTTGCAGGGGTTGCTCCAAGATGAACCGGAATTGGTCCAGGCGCGCTCGCAGTCCGGGCACCGGGCCCAGTTGCTGCACTATGTGGCGGCCAATGGCATTGAAAACGAATTGCAGCGGAGCCCGGCCAATGCGGTAGAAGTAGCCTGCATTTTGCTACAAGCAGGGGCCCAAGTCGACGCGCTGGCCGAAACCTACGGAGGCGGTTCCAGGCAGACGACCCTAAACCTACTGGTCAGTAGCGTCCATCCCGCCCGGGCCGGTGTGCAGGCGGATCTGGTCGAAGTCTTGGCCGACGCCGGGGCAGCGTTAGAAGGCTTGAAGGACGACGGCAGTCCCTTGCAAACAGCGATCGACTTTGGCTATCTGGCGACGGCGCGGATGCTGGTGGCGAAAGGCGCCCGGATCCGCTCGTTGAGGGCGGCTGCGGGTCTGGGGCGGCTCGATTGGATGGAGGATTTTTTTGCCGCTGCGCCCAAGGGCGACTTATCGCGGGAGATGGCCGGGGCGTTGGCGGCTGCTTGCCGTCACGGTCAGGTGGAAGCGGCTAGTTTTTTACTAGATCGGGGTGCCGATATCAATGCCCAACCGGGCAAAAGCGGCACGGCTTTGCACGAGGCCATCTTCGCCAACAGAATAGACGTGGCGCGCTTGCTGTTGCAGCACGGCGCCAGCCTAGACGTCGAGCACGCCGTATATGCGGCCACACCGCTGGACTTTGCCAGTTATAACGGTCGCCGGGCGATGGTGGAAATGCTTTTGCAACACGGGGCCGCCGAGTTGCAAAAGCCGCTGTATTCGGCGGTGCAACAGGGACACGGTGAAATCACGCGGTTATTGCTGCTCCGGGGGGCGGCCGTGGAAGCGGCTCGGCAACTGGCCCGGGAGCGCGGCGACGAGGGCATGTTGGCATTGCTGGAAGAGATCGGCAAGGAATCGCTAGAAAATTCAAATAAAGAATAGGAGTTAGAGCTATGGAACGCGCATATCCGGTCCTTCGCATTGACGATTATCAGCAAGCGGTGGACTACTACGTCGATTTTCTTGGCTTCGAGATCGATTTTGAGTGGCGTCACGAAGAGAATTTTCCCGTTTATATGGGGGTCTCGCGCGGGGGCCTGGCATTACATCTGTCCGAGCACCAAGGTGAGCCGGCTGGGCGGCCTGGTGCGGCCTATTTGCAGGTAGACGATGTGCACGCCGTTTACGCCGATTTGAAGAGTAAAGATAGCGAGCTAGCAGAGGCGCCCATTGAACAGGCGTGGGGTTCGACGGAACTAAAACTCAAGGATCCGTTCGAGAATGCGTTGACCTTCACCAGCCCCACGGCCAATTAGGCGGCAGGGGCGCTCAATCTTTAAAGCGAGGCGCTACTTCGCGGGCGAATAATTCCAGGCCGGCCTCATTGGGGGCATCCATAAACCACAGCATGAAATGGCTTATATCCCGGTCGATATAGGTGCGCAGTTGCGCTTCTATTTGGTCGGGTGTGCCAATGAGGAAAGAAGCCGTCAGGCGAGGCGGCAGAGAACCGGTATCACCGGCGATAAAGGCGTCTATATCGGCGTCGGGCGCCGCTTTGGGGTCCAGCGTTTTAATCGCCGCCAATTGCTGTCGCAGGGCGTCGGTGTCGGCGGCAATGAGGATTTGGGTCTCGTAGCTTTTTTCCAATTCGGAGTAGGGGCGGGCGGCCTGCTGGCAGGCGGCTTTAAGGAGCGCGAGTCTGCGGTCCAGCTCGTCGAGAGGGACCGGGACGCTGTTCCAGCCCTGGGCCCGGGCGGCGCACAGGTCCATAATGCCCGGGCCGACCTCGCCCAGCCAGACGGGCGGGTGGGGTTGTTGCAGAGGGCCTGGGCGGCACAGAGCCTGGCTGACCTGGTAGTATTGGCCGGAAAAATCCAGTGGCTGGACGGCGCTCCACAGGGCCAAGGTTAATTCCAGGGCTTCGCGCATGCGGTCGATGCGTTCCTCGGCCTGGTCGGACCAGGGCAGACCGTAGGCCTGGAGTTCGCGGCCGTTATTGCCGCAGTCGAAAAAGTGGATCAGGCGGCCCTGGCTCAGCTGATCGAGGGTGGCGGCCATTTTGGCGGCCATGGCCGGGTGGCGCATGGGGTTGGCCTGGTGGATAAGCCCCAGGCGGGCCCGGTCGGTGCAACCGGCCAGCGCTGCCAGAGTGGTCCAGCCTTCGAGGATTTCTTCGTCCTGGCCCAGCATGAGGTGGTCGGCTACCCACAGCGAATCGTAGCCCAAGGCGTCGGCGCGGCTGGCTAATTCCAGGGTCAAGGGTGGATTCAGTGCTTTATAACTGGACTTTTGCAAAACGCGGTTAGTATGCATTAATTGGTGCAAAATGTAGTCATTCCCCACCCCCTGTCTCGGATTGGATGCCATGCCTGCCATTATCGGCTTTCCCACGGTGGTTGAAGAAGC